>Ga0315289_10002085_pt1 | contig 30956 bp, 50 predicted proteins | sample YL17G11_40_MG_FD_203452 | JGI IMG/M metagenome (GOLD analysis project Ga0315289, IMG submission 203452) | Sediment microbial communities from Yellowstone Lake, YNP, Wyoming, USA - YL17G11_40 | ecosystem: Environmental > Aquatic > Freshwater > Lake > Sediment | place: USA: Wyoming | collected... | reverse complement strand
TTTGAGAGAATTTAGATTTATCCGAACGGTTCGATGCATGTCTCCACGGCATGGGCAAAACCGCAGAGGATGAATTTTCAGCAGGCAGGCTAGATACACTGATGAGTGGTATTCAGACCTAATCTGGAGCCGCCACATCGAGGTCGGGAGTCCGATATTAGGCTCAAGCCTATGTGACTATAACCTTGGAAACCCGTAGTCTGAAAAGGGCATGCATACCCGTTCCTGCTATTCTCTCAACCAGTTATTATAGTATTTAGCGAGAAGTAGTTTATTCTCGTTCTGTATATCCTCGTAGGTTGGCTCTCTCTTTACTGGAAGGTCTGGATTCACATACCTCCAATCATCTTGGGTGCTTACAGGCTCAACTGGAATGGCTGGAGCAACCATGACATTATTATTGTTTACTGGATTGACTCCATGAGATGACACTTCTCCATTATTTCTATTATGCAAATACATATCCTTGATATGTGGATGCGTTCCTTTCTGATACTTCAATGTCCTTTTTTCTGTATATGTTTCGCTTGTCATGCTTGAGCAAGCAGGCAATGTCGTAACAATTAAGCAAAGTATGTATTTATTCATATTTATTTATTATTGATATATTTACTATTTTAAAAACCTACTATCTGAGAATTTTGTGATTTTCCTCTAATAGTAGGTATTATTTTTTACAACTCCTTGATTTCAATCTCTGTGCGTTCTTCCGTTTTCTTTGGAACTTTGACTTGGATGAACTCAATCTGGACACTTTCTGGATCATCGTCTCTGATGAGTTTAGCGTATCGTAACTGGTCAATAAGTGGCTTACATCCTCCCGCATAGTTGTCGCAATCGAGTGGTCTGCAACTATATCGCGTAATGCGGACAAAAGAGCGTTTCTTGCTGTTTTCTTTTCCCTCATTAGTATTCGGAAATGCTTTCCTAGCAACTGGTTTAGGCTTGGGGTTAGATACCCGTGGAGTATTAGTTTCAGTTCGTGAGTAGTTTCCATCTGGATCTAATTTATATCCCATCTGCTTAAGAATGGAATGTGTGAAGTTCATTGTTTTATTTTTAATGCTTCTCTTGCCTCGTCGCGTTCAACTAAAGCGGTTGCCAATCTCTGGCGAAGATCAACGGCAACATTGATTTCCTCTGTTCCGTATTCGGTAATGTGTTCTAACGACCGCCTCGCCTCGTCGCGCTCGCCTATTATATTTTTAATAGCATCAAGTCCTTTTTGAAACTGCTCATCAGAAGCATCATTGCGATCAACTCCGAGTAATTCTTCAAGTTCTCGTCGCATTGCATATTTTTGATCGGCTTGCATCTTCCAACTATCCCTTTCGGAAAGTGCAATTCTGAATCGTTGCATATAATCGTCCCGCTCGCGTTCCAGCCTTGCCATCTCATCAAAGATGTTAATCTTGCCTTGCCTCCAACGCTCTACGGCTTCTTGTGTTTCAGGCGTATCAATTCTCAATGTCGTCATCTGAAAATAGAATAAAAATAACAGATAGGAATGCTATAACCCCACATCCAGAAATGATTATTGCAATAATTTCAATCATTTCTTTTCCTCCTCAACCTTACATTCAGCAGTCCAGCTTGAAGAAGATAGTTCATCAAACATCCTACTCCACTCTTCTTGAGTAATTTGTCCAGATGCGTATAGATCATCAATTCTGCGCTGTTCTTCAATCCTTGTGATTTTCATCTTGTTCAATTCTTTTTTTTACCAAATCCCAAGCCTCAATATCGCACTTATCACCAAGCGGCTTCCACTCTGGATGCTTTTCTGCATCTTCGTATGCTTGCAATAACTCATTGCCAATCATCATTCTTGTTAGCCTATGTATATGCAACCAAGATGCAGCTAATCGTTGAGCAAAATCATTTGCAGAAATTGTTCTCCTTCCAAGATAATATCTAAAGGCAGCATGAATTAGATCGTTTGCGTCAAAGAAATCTGTTGCTTTTTTCATTTTAAAAGGTGGCCCGTTTTATGTGGTTACGGGCCGGGGTTCAAATGTAACCAGTGAATACCAAACACCGCCACAATCCCCATATCATCAAAATGGAATTTCTTGACCCTCTTCGTCATGAGTCTTTTCGACTTTCTGACCAAGCATAGGATAATCTTTTTTCAGTTGCTCAAGAACAATCTTGCGCTTGCTGCGATACTCTTCTTTGTTCTTATCGCTTTTAGTGGTGAATGGATTTAGCCAGCGAGCTTTTACTTGCTGTTTCCCTTGCCACTCGCTTTCGTCGCATTGAAGTCGAACTTTTCGACCAATAAAGGAATCAAGCTCGTTTTCATCGTCCCATTTACCAGACCATCCAAAAACAGTCTTCAATGTTTCCTCGGTGCGCTCACGGCTTTTCTCGCTCAGGTATCCATACCAGACAGACTCATGGCCGTGCATTTCATTATCTGGCATATCAACGATGCAAGGAATGCGAATGAACGGAGCCTTGCCTTCTGGCTGATCTAGCCAACCATTACCCGGCTCTTTGACTGTGCAGATATATTTTCCCGGTTTATCAATGTATTTTTTATCCATAGTATTTATTAGTTTGTAGCGTTGCTACGCGAGAGATCAGAACTCAAAATCATCTTCCGCGCAAACATTTTTTTCACAAATTTTTCTTGATAGATTTTGACTCCGAGATCGTATGCTTTCTGAGCGTCTTCGTATTTGTCTTTCTGCCTTGAAGCCCAAATGTGATTTGCGAAATCAAGACAATTCATTGCTTCAAGATATGCTGAATCGGTGTCACTCATTTTTTCTTTTCTTGTTTTTCGATTTGCTCAAAGCGTGAAATTTCTCCACGCATACTCACTGGGAATCCAATGCCTCTAGCACCTCGGCGATTTTTATCAACGAAAATTGTTGATCCGCTTTTTTCGTGAACGATGCTCAGAACATGATCTGCATGATGCCCGATTGCGCGAGACTCACGAAGCTTTCCATCATCATTGAGCTGGCTTGCGGTGACAACGAGTGACTGGCTCTTGAGTGCTGTCAGCTTGAGTCTGCGAGTCAATTCAGAAATTGCTTGCTCTCGATTGTCTGCTGACGGCATCGTTACAATTTGTAGGTAATCGACCACAATTACATCCGCTTTGTTAATGGCCGCAAGTCTGCGAGCCTCAGCGTCAATCTCTCCAACTTCAGAAAGATCATCGCGCAATGTGATTGGCATTTTGACTAAAGCCTGAAGCGCATTGGCAATTTCCTTGAAGGATGCAACGAATGATGTTCCATCTCCAAAGTCACCTTGGTTTACGATTCGCTTGCCAATCAGGTTTGAAGCCATTCGGCGAAGGATAGACTTGCATGGCATTTCAAGACTGAAGATGGCAACTGACTTTCCATCTAGCAATGCCTCCAGAGCAATCTGGTAAAGTAGGATTGATTTACCGCCTGATGTTTGCGCTCCGACAACAACCATCTCTCCTCGATTGAATCCTCCTCCGAAACCAAGATCAAGATCCACCATTCCAGTCTTGAATGTGTCTAACTTGTTCTTGTTCTCAAGATCATCGACTAGCTCGACAACGTGCTGATTGATCGTCTTGATTTCGCTATCTGTGATAATGCAGTTGGAAATCTCCTCTGCAAGATCGCTCAAGTCCATTCGCATATCACGAATATCTCGGTCTGCGTTTGAGAGAACCTTGATTGCATCTCGGTATGATTTCGCTTTTACAAGTTGAAGCCTGTAGTCATCAGCAATCGAAACTGAAACTGGGCCGGGGGCAATGTAGATTGTCTGGATCATCTCCATTACGGAATTTGATCCTCCAACCTCTGCAAGCTTCCCATTCGTCTCTAGCTCTGAAATGACCGCTATTGCTGTTATCTCTCCTGTTCTGCTGTAGACTGCTTCAACTGCTTCAAAAACGCTTCTGGTGGCATTCTGGAAGAAATACGATGGCTCCCAGTGCAGTTGTGAATAGCAATCTGGATTTGATATGATCAGAGAGATAGCTGCGTTCTCTGCTGTGTTTGCGATAGGGATTAAAGACATGGACGGTATCCTTCAGTGATTCCAAGGGTTGATTTTTGTTTGGGCATTGGTTTTTCGATTCGATTAAGCCAGTTGGTGACGAAGCGGCGAGTCTTCTTGCGGTCTTGGTGAGTAAGAAGCCAAGCGTCGATTCTTTTGAGTTCTACATCAATATCAATGTAGTCATAGATTTTCTTGAGTTCAGCTACAAATTCTTCAGTTGTTCTATTATCTTTAACTTGTCTTTTTGGCTTGTTGACTTCACAGGGTGAAGGCAATGAAGCCTCATGCGCTGCTACTGTCTCTTGCATTTCTTTACCAGTATTAGGTATTTTAATATTAGTAATAGGTATTTGGGTGCGGTTTAGCCACACTCTGGTGGAACCACCCTGTGGTAAAGCCGGAGGGTGGTTTTCTTGAACATCAGCAATGGAGAAATTCCCCATCGTTGCGTTCTGTGCAAACTTAACACCAACATACCAACCAATGACTTTTCCTCCTGCATCTTTCCTCTGGATGTCTTCAATGAAGCCAGCCTCCTTCAACTGTGACTTTGCCTTGGCAAATCTTTCTCTACCCCAAGCCATGGCCTTCATTGCATATTCAGATGTCGCGTAAACAGCATTATTCTTCTGCCATTTTCTTGTGTAGGCATAGAAGGTATAAAGTGCTATGCAGTCTGATGGATTTTCCATCTTGAGTATTCGGTCAATCGTTGGCTTTGTGATTCCTATGAGATGATCCTCAATAGAGCCTTCTGCCATTGATTGACATCTCTCATATTGTTCTATTTTGAATTGCATTATATTTTAGCATCAGCAACCGACTTGCGTGTGTTGAAGCATCCAGCTAGATCAGCCTCTTGTTCCATGATCTTGCGAGCGTAGAATGCCCTGTATTCGTTCGGAAGCTTGTATTCCTCACTGCCATGAGTTGTTACATAATGCTTCCATCTCAAGACTTCGTAGAGCATTCCAATCCCCATCGTCCTGCTTCTATTATTTTGCAATACCTCTCTCGCAAGTGAAACAAGGCAATTGTAAACATCTGGGTTTTCTACATGGTATTTCTCAAATCGCTCTGGAAGTGATGGTTGTTTGTCTTCGTTAAATAGATTAAGTATTTTTTGTATTGTGTTCATTTGTATATTTCTTTAATTGTTTCTTGTAGAGTTTGCGAGACTCCCTCTGATATTCTTGATCCTGCGCATTCTTTGATTAGCTTTTCTAGCTTAGAAAGTATTTCAGTATGCTTATTGATTCGCTTCTCAAGTGACTCAACTGTATCAAGTAATTGTTTATTATTTATTATAAGGCTCATATATTTATTTCATTCCGAATATTGACATTAGATCATTTATTGATGCTGACCTTGGTTGAAAACTCTGCTTTGTTTTTTCAACAGGTTCTTCTTCTCCATCGTAATATGCAGTGTCCCAAGTGGTATCGAATAGCTTCTTCAATCCCCTTGCTGACATTGTGACATTTCCATCTCCTTCAAATGATGGATTCTTCTTAACATATATTCTCCACAATTCACTTTTTCTCATTATATTCTATTTCTTTAATTACTTTCTTGATTGTCTCTGAATGGTATTCGCAATTTTCATTATACACAAAAATTCCATCCATTCCCATGTATCCCTTGCCTCTACCATTATCCATGACAGGGCAAGTGCATCCTGCATCTATCGCTTCAACTGATCCGGGGTTATATTTATTTTCCATATTTATTAAAAGGCCATTAGGCGAAGTTTAATACGATATTCTGGATAACCCACTACCTTGAGGCATTCAGCTATCATATCTAGTGGAACTGGCTCTGTTTCCTCTCTTGAGTCAAATTGGAGCCAATGGTCAAACTCAGTCCAACGATTGGCTACCAGCTTATCGCTCCAGAAATCCCACCAGATCATTCTTGCAATCTGGCCCCTTGCAATGTCTGGAAGCGAATTAACCTTATCAACCCATTCTTGTGGTTTAATTTTTCGAAGAGAAACCCACTTCTGGATTGCTTCTTTCTCGTTCTCGTCAAGCTTGTGCCTGCTTTTCTGTTTGTATCCTGTTCTGATTCTCATTCTCTTGGTGGCCTTAGTTCACTTTGTCCATAAACATGATTCGGGTTCTGTCGCTCCCATCGTTCCAGACGCTCCTTGCCGTCCGCTTCTTTTCGTTCTTTCTTTTCATTCCAGTATGATTCTGGATCGTCGTAGTATTCTGATTTTGGCATATATTTATTTATTTTTATTTTTAGCTTGGATCATCTTTGAGAATCCATCTTTTCGTTTTGCTTCTTCTTCGATAACTGGAGTGCGATACTTTTCGCAAAGCTCCCGAAATGTGCTGCTACTCATTGTTCCGCCTAGTGCATCAACAAGATCATCTAGGCTCCACTTCCCGCTGATTGCAGCTCGGACAATCGAAAGCCTATCGAAGTATTCACTTCCCTTTACTTGCGACAACTTCCAACCTTGAAGCTCCTCGCCAGCTTCCAGCTTTTCCTTGGCAATTTCCTTGAGTGGCTTGACTAGCTCAGACTCAAACATCTTGTTAATCTCTAGGAACCTTGAGAGCCTGACAGGATCATTGGCAATCTCTTCGCGCAATACGGCTAGATTTTGCGTTGAGTCCATCAGGTGATTGGCTTCTACTACTGGGCCAACAACCGCAGGACAAACATCCTTCTTGGCGCACCATGAGCAATACTGGCAAACGCTTGGAAGCTTTTCGGGATTCACATATTCATTGATAATGCTCTCAACAACTTCTTGAGCCTTGGCTAGTGTGAACTTGTGTTCAACGACTTCTTTCTGGTCGCAGAAGATGAGGTAACAAGTCCATTCCTCACAGAAGTTTGCTTCCATGTTGCCCCATGCGTATGCCGCCATTTGGGAAAAATAACTCCGCTGGATTCCCGTTTTTAGATCTCCGCTGGTCTGAATGTTTGGAATCCTGCAATCTTCTGTTCCGATATGGTCAATGCCGGGAGTCTTCACCTTAAGAAGATTCTCGTCTGTGATTATCGCATTATTACCAGCGATTTTCTTGACCTGCTTAACTGCCCACTTAACGGCTTTAATGTCGTCCTTGGACAAGTCAACCTCGTTAAGCTCGCCTGTGGACAATGCCTCGCGGAATCGACCATCGAGCAATGTTCCACGCTGTGCCGCTGGGCCTGCCTCGCCTTTCTTGGACTCATAGCAAGGACATTCTGCCAGCTTTGGCAGTAATGAGTGTCTTATATTCATGGATTTAATCTGATTAGTATGTAGCCGAAAATGGCAACTGGAATTAGGAACTTGGCTGCTTCAAATGAAGCACAGATAATAAATAAAACTTGGTCTGGATTCATTTCAGAATTTCTCTAAGTGCATTTATTTCATTGTCATACAAGAACATTGTTTTTGCTTCTCCTTCGTTGCATTCTTGTATTATTACAACTTCATCATGTTCTTTATTATAAATGATACATGACATTCCTCCTTCTGAATCATTAGTAATAATTCCATTTCCTGCTCCAGTTGCATCGAGATAAAATGAAATCTCATCGCCGAATGTTCTTTTTTTTGTGTTTTTCATTGTATTTTTCTATTTTGTTATTTCTCTGATCGCTTCGATTGATTGCTTAATATATCCCCTACTCACTAGTGATTTTCTCTGTTTCCAATAATGCGTTATGGTAATGTAGAGAGAAGTCACGATTGCTCTTTTTGTTTCAAGTGTAAGATTCATTGTATTTTCCCAATAGCTTTTAGCGCATGAGCGAGAATGTCTGCCCGTGTGTCGTTAGGACTTACTACCATTGCGGCTATGTCCTGCAATGCTGTGAGTAGATGCTTCTCGCGGGAGTTCATTCTCTTTTTGCGCGTGTGTTTTTTCCAGTTTGTTTGTGTTGCGTTCATTTTTCTATTTTGTTTTGTGTTTATTTAATCGCAGTAACATTTTGCCTTGCATTTATAAATATGAAGTCCATCTTCATTATATTCTTCGCATGAGAAGTCTTGACCACCCATGCCGTGAACCTCTCCAATAGCCTTCGCGCCAGATCGTGTGATCCGATGCGTCGATGTAATTGTGAACTCATACCATTCCGTGTTGCCAGAGGCGGACATTGCTGTCCGCTCTCCTTCAAATGTAATTGTGTTCTTCATTATTGTTCTTGTGGATTGTCTTGCGGCTCGTCATCCATGCTCCTTGATGGCGCACGATATTCTTGATCTTCCATTATTTTGATGCCTTGAGAACGGCCTCGATGAACTTGCTGGTCTTGGCTACAAGGTTTGCGCGATAAGTTTCGTCCTTGATGTCCTTCCAAGTCTGCCCATCTTTGATTTTACCCTTCTTGACGAGGTATGCGTTCACTTCACTAACATCTGCCAGCATTGCCTCAACTTCAGGAGTCCACCAGTTAGCCTCCCATGAGATTTCGCCTTCGACAATCTCCCCTTGGATTTCCGCATTATTAGGGATTTCGACATTATTAGTGGTTTCCTTGGGAGGCTCTGGCAAGGATGGCACTTCTTTTGCGCTAGGAGCCTCGTGAACGAGTTCAATAACCTCCTTGGCTGGTCTTGGCTTGGTGTCGAAGTCTTGAACCTCCTCGGCCAAGTAAACGCCATTAAGGCAGGCAGGATAACAGGCTCTTACACCTTCTGCGACAACACGAGCCGAGAGCATGGCACGAGCATACTGCTTCCATGTTTGCTTTGATGTTAGCCCTGCATCCCTTGCTTGTTCAATAGTCCATTCGACAAGCAACTCGCCCCCTTGTGCATGGCTGAACTTCGCGCTTGCCTTGGAGTCTGTGCGCTCAACCCACTGGATTTTCCCGCCTGCTGCTTGAAACCTCGCCAGTGCCGCTTGGCTCTTGAGAGCTGGACGGCCTTGGATGATATCAAACTCACTGGCAACGCTCGCAGGATGCCTTCCTTCGCTTTGTGCTACGAGCATGAGAGCCACGGCTTGATCTGCTGTCTTGATGCCGAATAGGCCCGACTTGGTGATGGCTTGCGCCATTGCTGTTATGTCTTGAACCGATTGGTTGTGAACTACTAATTGATTTTGCATATATTTATATTATTTATTGGTTTATGTTCTGAGGGGAACAAATTATTTTGTGAGGTAAAAATATAAAGTTACGATTATTATATGAGCAAAGAAGATTTTTAAGAGGAAATCCGCTAGGCGTTGCCTGTCTCGTTCCTCGCTTTGCTTTTGCAAGATGTCTTGAATGGTTTTGAATCGTGTCATTATCAGTATTCAGCAAACTTTGCTTTTTCTACGCTTGAAAAGATTCGATCCAAGCGGGAAACTGGCTTAGCTTGTTCCTTGATGCTATCGCGCAACTCTCGCGCAATCTGCTTCGCCCTTGGTAGAGTGATAGTGATTGAATCTAGACCGTGCCGCTCCGCTTGTTTAATCTGAAAGCGGAGCGTTGTATGATAGTCAAACACGGTCAAAACTCTTTTGTGCCTATCACCGCGACGAATAAACTTTGTTCCTTGCGGGTATTTCATGCCTCCCCCTCTGGTTCAAATTTCCACACATTCCAACCTTGAAAGGATTCTTCAATGTCCCAAGGGGCGGGCGTGTGGTTTATGGTTTTCATTATTGGAAAATATTAAATGGAAACGAATTGCCCTTGCTCCCCATCCCAAAAGACATGGGGGAGTTTTAGTTTAAAATGTTCCGCAAATCCTTCCGCCCTTTCTTGCGTCGTAACGGCACACAATAGCATTCCGTTGTGCATTAAAGACCACCCCTCAGAGTTTTTTGATAGGTGCGTTAAAGGGATTTCTTCTGTTTGTTTTTTCATGGTTTGAAATGGTTTTTGTTTATGGATTAAAAAGGTGCGCATGGATTAGAACGAGGAAACGATGATACCTCCCGAAAATTCGATGAGCTGGCCACGGTCTTGAATATATTCGCGGATTTTCTCATCAACCTGTTCGTCGTCGTTTTCCTCTGTTTCATCAAATCCGAGTTCCTCAAGGGCATTTGAAAAATGTTCATGCGCCCATTCCTGAAGGCTCTCATATTCTGAATAATCGCAGCGAATGGCAATGTGACAGAACTCTATTTCCTCGCCACAGTCTTCCTCCATTTGCTCTAGGTAGTCAACCAAGGCATATGCACCGAGGCGGGAGAAAGACGAATTTTCGTCGTTTGCGAGGATTTCGGCGGCGTGCGAATTGGACAATGTGGTTTTCATTTTGTGTGTATTTTTTGGTTTTTTGGTTTGATGTTCTGAGGGGAACAAAGGTTAGATTTCGGGGTTTAATTTCACGGCTACCAATCCAAGCGATGCAAAGGCGAGAAAGCCAATCAAAGCAGGAACCGAAGCGGAGAAAAGCAGGCAGGCGCACCCCATAGCAAGGGAAGCAAGGGAAGCGACGGAGAGAAGATGAGAAAAGATTTTCATGGGATCAGCGAGCGGGTTGCGCCCAGAAATTTCCTATTTCAAAAACATCCTCGCAAATGCGCTGGATTGCGTCTGCGATCTCGGCCTGCTCGTCACGCTCCTCGTTGAGCGGGACGCCTGTGACGCGGATTCCGTTGCCGCAGGAATCCTCGTTGAGATGTTCGACCTCAGCCTTTGGGTAAATTTTGGCAATCTCTCGGTCGATCTCGGCGCAATAGCTGCGCAGGGAAAGTGCGGCCTCCTCGGGTGTGCAGGTATCATTGGGGTCGAGGCTTTCGGTGGTGGTGCGGATTTGGATTTTCATTTGAGTTTTTCGCATTCAGGAACCGTTCCCGTTTGCTGAAAAGAGACTCGCACACCCACTCGAATCACCAAGAAAAAAGTGAAAATATATTTTCTCGCCCACGCGTTTATTTTATTGACTAGCCCACGGAACCGCATCCAATGCGGCTCTGCGGACGATTCACAAACAGAAAAAATCTTTCAAAAACGTTTGTGGAAAATCTGAACCTGTGATTTTCAGAATCAAATTTGCAACTTCCCGCCCGCAAGAGGCAGGGGAATGTTGCTTCTAATTTACAATCATTCCAAATATTCAAAAACCATGCCAAGATCAAAAAGGAAATAATCAAGAATCATGCCAACTTTCAAAGCGAAATCTGATCCCATCAGATTGAATGCGATTCAATTTATTGCAAGCAACAGACGGGAAAATATGATTTCAATCATATTGCATCCGCGCTGCGGCTGAGGGTAGCCACAAGAAAAAATACTTGGCAAGCATTTTTTTTCAGTTACCCATAGAAACCATGGAAAATAAATTAGGCAGGCCCACAAGCTACACAAAAGAGAAAGCGCAAGCCATCTGCGAAATGATAGAAAAAGGAATGACTCTCCAAGCTATCTGCGAACTCCCAGACATGCCAAGCATTGGCAGCGTTTACAACTGGCAGGATGAGAACCTAGATTTTTTGGAATCCTACGCTCGTGCGAGATCACGGAAGGCCGACACCCTAGCCGATATGGTTTTGACGGAGGCATTTAATTCACACGACGCGCAAATCGGCAGGCTACGCATCGACGCACTAAAATGGACGGCCTCCAAACTCGCGCCGAAAAAATACGGCGACAGAATAGAAGTTGAATCTAATTCTCAACAAAACTTTAAGATTTCTTTCTCCGTTCCCGATAGGAACACACAAAATTCTTTGCAAGACCTCGAAGCTTTACCCGATGCACTACCGCAGATCATAGACATCCAGCCCGAACCCGTAGAATCTGAATAGCTAACGAGACACAATCTCAGCGCAGGGGTTTGCTTCAATCTGTCATATTCTGACAGATTCCCGCATTTTCAGGAAATGGCTAAGTGATAAGAAAGTAAAAACAAGCCAGGCCATGGTTTGACTTGCTTCTCCCGTGTGTCATCGTCTCCCGTCCTATGCCCCAAAAAACCATGACCGAACTTAAAATCCTTCTCACTACATACGACGCCAGCAAAAGCCCAGAAACGGCCCACAAGCTTGTCGAATTGCTCAGATCGTCCCTCACTAGCACACTAAAGGAGAAGAGCATTCTAGAGTCTGATATTCGTAAGCTAGAGATTTTCCTTTCCAAACAGTGAAAAAACGCTTGCGAGGGTAAAAAAACCAGCTAGGAAAAAAAGTCTATGACATACATTGAATTCGTTCGCGCATTAGCAAAACCTGGCCAGGATATTGTTTCCGAAATCACACCGCTAGACGCTCACCGCCTGCATATGGCTATTGGCATCAGTGGCGAGGCCGGCGAGTTGCTGGACGCAGTGAAAAAAGCCGTTATCTACCGAAAGCAACTCGATATTGCCAATGTGAAAGAAGAATGCGGAGACTTACTTTTCTACATCACTGGCATGCTCGACAGCATCGGCACGGATCTCGACCAAGTGATTTCCGAGAATATGGAAAAACTTTCCAAGCGATATGGATCCCTTTCCTATTCAAATACGCAAGCAATTCAACGCATGGACAAAAAACACGGCGACGAAATCAAAGGCCCACCGCCCGAAGCGGACGAAGATTTCGACGAGATCATTCCACGCACTTGCAATCTAGATGATGAGGAGTGTGAATCATGCCAATGAGTCAAGACTACTGGGAAGGATTCGCCGATGGTCAGAAGGACATGGAAAGCCAGATCGAAATGGAAAACGATCAGTTAAACCCGAACGACTTCATTCAAAATCTCGATATGTTTTCCATGTGGCTATTGTCACAGATTAGAAACAACGGAAGCGATGAGATAAACGAAGAGGGCGCGCCGATGTTTGCAAACTACGGAGAAGCAACGCAGGCAGCATTTGCGACGACGATTGCCTATGCAAGGGTATTGCGAACAATGGCCGCTTGCCTTTTCAAATTGAATCAGGGAGATTTTACAGAGGAGCATTTCCATCATGAAATGGATTTTGCATTCAACCAACTAGAAAACGAGACGAATGAAAACGACGACGAATAAAATCACAAAGCTTGCGGGAGAATATCACAAGCTAATCTCTGGCGACCACCACAAAGACCGAGATTGCCATTGGAGCATCGAAACGCGATGGAGTTATGGAAACGATCCAGTTTATGTGGTAGAACGAAATGGATATTTACACCACACAGAGCCAGCTCGTTTTGACAGCTATGATTCGGCACTAGCTTACTTGCGGGAAGAGATCAAAGACGCGTTGGAGATTGAACGCTTCAACAAGGCAGATGTTGAAGGCATCAGATTCCCAGACGACATCCCCGGCGAGATGCGAGCATTTGAACTATGAGCTGGCAAGAATATGCTTTGGAGATTGCCAAGGTTGCCGCGAAGAAATCAAAAGACCCATGGCGAAAAGTGGGGGCTTGTTTGTTACGCCATGACAATACGGTCGCAGGTGTAGGATTTAACGGTTTTCCTGCTGGTATGCGTGAAGATTGGCAAGATCGAGATAAGTGAAGGCTCTACATCGTCCATGCTGAGCAAAACGCGTTGAGATATGTGAAGCCAAACGAATGCGCTTTGATTGCTGTTACGCTTTTACCATGCAATGATTGTTTGAAAGCGATTGCCAGCCATGGAATCAAGACCGTGGTTTATCAGGATATTTACGACAGAGACATAACGAGCATAGAACTTGCGAAAGAGTTCGGCGTTGAATTGGTTCAGATTGGACAAGGTGACATTTCAGGAGGCTGGGATCATAGAGGGAAGCCGTCAGTTTTCACAGTGAGAAAAAAAGGACTTGAGATTTACCGAGGAAACTTTAGAGATGGATACAAGCTTTTGAATAAATAAATATGAGATTTCAAATTTTAGGACTTCCACACACCGTAACGAGTAAAGAGTTCAACGCCTGCGCGTATACTCAGAAAGTCGTTAAATTCGGAAAGATGATGACAGAGCGAGGGCATGAAGTCATTCACTATGGGCATGAAGATTCAGACTTGATTTGCACAGAGCATGTCACGGTTTTGACGAATGATGACTTTAAGAAGTCATATGGCTCGCATGATTGGCGTAAGACTTTTTTCAAGTTCAACACAAACGATCACGCCTATCAGACATTTTTTAAGAATGCGATTAGAGAAGTTGGAAAAAGGAAATTGAAGAATGATTTTATTTTGCCATTCTGGGGCAGTGGAGTTCGTCCGATTTGTGACGCGCATAACGACATGATTGTTGTAGAGCCGGGCATCGGATATGCAGGAGGACACTGGGCAAGGTGGAAGGTATGGGAGAGTTACGCGATTTATCATGCCTATTGTGGCTTGAAGAATGTTGGTCAGTGCAATCAAGATTGGTATGATGTTGTAATTCCTAATTATTTCGATGAAGAAGACTTTGAATTTAACGATAAGAAAGAAGATTATTTCCTGTATCTTGGCAGGGTTTATTCAGGCAAAGGCGTTGATGTTGCGATTCAAGCCACGGAAAAAGCAGGGGTTAAGCTTGTCATTGCAGGACAGAAAGAAGAAGGATATAAGTTGCCAGCGCATGTTGAATATGTCGGATATGCCGACGTGGTAAAGCGTAAGAAATTGATGGCAAATGCTAAGGCTAGTTTTTTGCCTTCCATGTATGTTGAGCCATTTGGAGGCGTCCAGATTGAGAACTTGCTTTGTGGAACTCCCACGATAACGACAGACTGGGGTAGCTTTGCAGAGAATAATTTGCATGGTATCACGGGTTATCGTTGTCGGACGATGGGTGATTTTGTGGATGCGATCAAAAATATTGACCAGATCAAGCCTGAGAACTGCAGAAAGTTTGGAGAGAACTTTACATTAGAGAAGGTTGCGCCGATGTATGAGAAGTATTTTTCAGACGTTCTAGATGTTTATGATGGCAAAGGCTGGTATGCTGATGGAAATGGAATCGACGCAATGACAAAGGTTTATCCAAGCATCATATGAGTGACTACACATTTGAATCAAACTACTGGGGAGATTGTTGCAATATGTTCGACGAAGATCAGAAGCATTATGTCTATGCTCGATATATGGGCTTGAAACGCGTTGGCTACTCGTTTGACGTAGCAGGCGCAAGGATCATTGATATTGGAGGTGGGCCTACATCAATGTTGCTGAAAACGATTAACCTTGCGCCGCGCTCACTGGTTGTCGATCCGCTTAAGTATCCAAAGTGGACATATGCAAGATATGCAGCGAAGGGAATTCAACCATATATAATGCGCGGAGAGGATTTAACCATTACGCATTTTCAAAGAGGATGTGACGAGGCATGGATTTACAACTGCCTTCAACATACGGATGACCCAGAGTTAATTATCAAGAACGCACTCAATGCGGCAAAGACATTGCGAATCTTTGAATGGGTAGATATCCCGCCACATGACGGACATCCAGTTGAGTTGACTAAAGAGAAGTTAGATAAATGGACTGGCGGTCTTGGGCAAGTAATTACACTTGCAGAGTCTGGATGTTTTGGTAAAGCGTATTACAACATGGTGACACAATGAAAGCTCAACTTATTTTTAATTTACCAGAGGAGCAAGACGACCATAAATATGCGTTGTCTGGTCTTGATGCGTTGATTGTCATTAGCGACTTGGAAAACGAGATTCGCAGTAAGTTGCGATATGATTCTGGAGAGTTTAAAGAATTTTATGTTGATGTCTATAATGAAGATGGCACAATAAAAAAGAAAAAAGTTAATGGATGCGATGACACGCTGGAAAGGGTCGGAGAAGTCTTGCGTAGGTTTAAACAAGAACGAAACCTTCCAGAACTAGTGTGATTGGAGGAAGCGTCAGTAGAATCATCAAGTTAGCCGAAGAGATAAGGGAGGAGGCTGACAGAGACGAAGATGTTGGGATTGTATATGCTGCGAAGCATATCATTCTAAATGCGGCATCTGTGAAAGGAAAGGTCGAATTAGATATACCAAAAGCGAAGGAAGTAGTGCAAAACTATGTCCAGACTTTGCTGGATGCGGATCAGTTTGAGGCAGCAGCAACAATTCTTTGGGGGCCGAATGTGTATGACTGGAGGCCGATGTCTAGTCAAAACACATGGCGATGCTTGTTTGAGCAAGACAAGTTATTGATTCAAGGTGCAGGCGCAATGGGAAAGTGTCTTTTGAAGGGAACTCAAGTTATCATGTCGGATGGCACATTGAATAATGTTGAAAATGTAAAAATTGGAGACAAGGTGATGGGGCCAGATGGGAAACCAAGAAATGTTGTCGATCTGCATAGCGGAATATCCCCAATGTATCGCATAGATCAAGAAAGAGGTGAGTCATATACAGTAACAGATGACCATATTCTTACTCTTGTTTGCACGGAAAACAAGAAGAATGGAGACAAAAAAACAATATCAAGCAACTACACAAAAGGAAAAATGATTGATATTGGATTGCAAGAATATCTTAAATCATCAAAGCAATTTAAAAATCTTTATAAAGGAGTTTCTTGTGGTGTTGATTTTGATTTAAAAGAAATTGCAATGGAGCCTTATGTTTTTGGATTGTGGCTTGGAGATGGAAATGGAAAAGGAGATAGGCTCGGATTAACAACAATGGACGATGTTACGAGAGATTCTTGGATTAGTTATTGGGAAAACTTGGGAGGTAAAATTGTAAAAACAGATCAACCAAACAATAAATCGAGCGTTTATTTTGTTAATGGAATTGGAACAATTAAAAAAGTAATGTCTTTTGCGTTGAAAGATAACGAAAAGACAATCCCAGATTGTTACAAATTAAATTCAAGAGATGTCCGTTTAAATGTTCTTGCTGGATTTATTGACGCAGATGGTTATGCCGCTGGGCCGGGATATGGTTATATTCAAAAAAACAAAGATATTGCTTATTCAATAGCATTTATTGCAAGAAGCCTTGGTCTTGATGTAACCGTAAAACAATGCAGGAAGCGTTGCGTTAATAATGGAGTATGGGGAACATATTACAGAGGCCATATTAGTGGAGATTGCTCAATTATCCCGTGCAGGCTTAAAAAATGCGAAAAAAGAAAAGTTAAAGTTCCTATTGGTAAAAAAATAACTGTTACTCCAGTTGGAGATGGTGAATATTATGGATTCGTTCTTGATGGAGACAAAAGATTTCTTTTATCCGACTTTACAATAACACATAATACATTCGGTGCGGCAGCTTGGTTCTTGTTGGATTGGATGCGTGATCCACATTATACTTGCATTAAAGTTGTGTCTCTTACCGCAGAACACGCACAGCGAAATGTATTTGCAGCGATTAAGAAGTTCTATACTACTGCATTGGTTAGACCAGAGTTTGAAGGTAGTGAGACACTTGTGAAGTCTATTCAAGCAAATAATGATTCCAAGAATGGCATTCACCTAGTCGCGGTTCCAAGGGGAGATAGTGGAACTGGAACACTTCGTGGATTTCACCCTAGTCCAAGAAGTGGGAAATCCCACCCTAAATGGGGTAGAATGAGTCGAACCCATGTTGTGCTGGACGAAGCTGAAGAAGTTCCTGCTGGTGTCTGGGAAGGCTTACAGAACATTTTGTCTGCTGCCGATACAGAAGGCGCAAAAGGCCGAATTAAAATCTTTGGAGCATCTAACCCAAAAGATCGGACAAGTGAATTTGGAAAGCGATGCGAGCCAGTAGCAGGGTGGGGATCTATTGACTGCGAGGATGATCTTGAGTGGAAGAGCCGTGATGCATGGCATGTTCTAAGATTAGATGCGGCTAAATGCGAGAATGTGATTGAGAAGAAGATTGCATTTCCCGGTCTTCAGACATACGAGGGCTTTCAGGCGTATGAATCTAAAGGGAAGACAGCAGAATATTACACCATGGCTAGGGGATGGTTCCCGCAAGAAGGTGTGTCGATGTCAATCATTACGCCAAGCATGATGGACAATGCTATGGGAATTACCCGTTTTGTTGGGCCTGTAGTGCCTCTGTGTGCTCTTGATTTAGCTTTGGAGGGCAATGACCAAGTAATTTGCTCCTACGGCAGATTTGGGCTTTCTGACGGATATACGCCAATGAGCGGGAAATTTGTGGAATACAAGAATCCCAAGGTTGTCTTACAACTTGACTCACAGATTCCTTTCCCCAAGGCCGCGACACTAGAGCAGTCCACAAATATTATCAGATTCTGTAAGCAAATGCGTATAGCTCCGAATTGGGTATGCGTTGATCGAACAGGAAACGGAGCTGGAATCCATGATTCCTTGAAGACTGTGTGGGGAGATGTTCTTGGAGTGAATTACTCAACTGCTGCTACTGAAACTCACATTCTTGGTGATGATTCGTTGCCAGCATCTCAGCTTTATTCTGGTGTTGTCACAGAATTGATTTTCGGTTTGGCGAAATATCTGGAGTTTGAGTATCTAAAAATATCGCCCGGATTCCGCAGCGAGGAACTTGTCAGGCAGGCAACCGCTCGCCGATACAAACAGAAAGGCCAAGGCTTGGTTCGCGTGGAGAGCAAGGGTGATTATTGCAAACGCACAAGGCAACATTCCCCAGACGCATTGGATTCTCTATCATTATTAGTGTTTCTCTTGAGACAACGGGGAGGCGCAATTGCGACTATGAATGACGCAAAACCAGAATTGCCACAACGAACAAAAGCCTTGCAGGGTATCGAAAAAATGGAATATGTTGATTTTTCTGAATAACTATGCCTAAGCCAATTATTGGAATTATTCCTCCGGGCGGACATCACTACATGGAAGCTGATGTTAAGATTACTGGCAGCAGTTATAAAAGCCTACTCGAAAATGTAACGAATTATCGTGCAGAGAACTACATTCCAGTTGCAGATGTTGAAGGAGATGTAACTAACTATATCTGTGGGAATTGGCCTCACTTTTGCCATGGCGTTGACATGGTTGTTGTAACGAGTGTAACGAGTCCTACAGCTAGAACAGAGTTGATGAATGATATTTCTACTTGGGCTAGAAATATTCTTTACTCTACTGAGCGCAATCAACTCATTAGTGATGAAATAGCAGAAGAACGAGCTAAAATATGCAGGGATTGTCCTAATAATGTTAATTGGAGGGGAGGATGTTCTTCTTGCATTGCAGCAACAGATCGTATATGTGCAAGTATTCGTAATGCAAGAGACACAAAATCTTCAGCAGTTTTAGGTGGATGCAAACTATTAAGGCATGACAATAGAACTGCGATTTTCTTTGACAAAGAAAAATTGGCTGAATCAAATGATTTGCCAAACACTTGCTGGTTGAACAATAATAAATAATTATGGCAGATGTTTTAAAACCGCTACCCGCTTTTGTTACCGACATATACGCTAACAAGGCTCCTCGTATTACTGATAACCAGACGAAACCGAGGACGCTTAATATTGAGATGGAGGATCGTTCTCCAACTAGCAATGGAGATACTGTTGATCCGAAGACGCTCAAGGTAAGGCGGACATTTAAGGACACAGCGCAAGCACATTCTGCATATCGTCGCTTGAAACAACAGAATGTTGAGCGCAATCGCAAGAATCAGCTAATTCAGAAAAAGCTAAATAATGAGCCTCCATATAGCGCAAAGAAGCTTGAGAGCATGGGGCAGAACTGGCGCAGCAATCGTCCTACTGGATTTTTGTCCACGATGGTTAGCCGTATTCAGCCTCCATTCAAACAGGTAATCGAACAGGCTCCTACTCTTACTTATACCAAGTATCCAATCGAAGGTGTAGATACGGAAAATAAAACTAAAATTTTCCGCGAAGAGATTACGAAATGTATCCGTGGTTGGAAGGGAAATGACGACATTATTGCTCAGGTTGTTCACGAAAATACTACATTTGGTTTCTGTGGTCTTTGCTGGGACGACCTTCGTGACTGGAAGCCAGATTTCCTTCGTCAAGATTACACATTTTTCTCTATCGAAACCCCGCAGGAAACAGACTCAACTCCTATTTGGGGACGCAAACGCCGCTATCAGATTGCAGAGCTTTTGCCAGTATTGGAAGATCCGCAGATGTCAGCAATGGCGGGATGGCACATTAAGAATCTTATCAGGGCAATCAATAATGCGATCCCCGCTGGACGCACCCTTGATTCTGACGATGATGCTCGCCGATATGAGGATTGGATTCGTGAAGGAAGTTACGGAGCCAGCTACGAGAATGACGCAAAATATGTAGAACTTGGTGAGCTTCTTGTTCGTGAGCCTAATGGCAAAATAAGTCGATTCTTGTTTGATGATAAGAGCGGAGATGAGATTTGCACTCAGCTTGACCGATATACCCGCATGAGTGAATGCTTGGCATTGTTCAGCGTTGAGATTGGAAGCGGTGCGTTGATGTCGTCTCGCGGTGCTGGGCGTGATCTTTACAACACCCATATTGCTGTTGAGAAGGCCCGTAACCTTGTTGTAGATAATTCCTACTTGTCTGGAATGCTTCTGCTCAAGAAAGGGCCAAATGCAAAGGCTGGAGCAACGCCACTTACTGTCCATCATCCTGTCGCCTATATCGCGGAAGGATATGAAGTTATTCCGCAGAATATGCCAGCGAATGTCGATGACTTCTTGACGCTGGATCGTTTCATTTCTGGACTTGCTGAAATTCAGATTGGCACATTCCTTCCTAGTTCTGCATTGGGAATGCGCGACCAGAAGGTTACTGCATCTGAAATCAATCGTGTTGCAGCTATTGAGAATCAAATTCGTGAAGGGATCTTGATGCGGTTCACGAAACAATATAGTAATGCTGTTGAGCGTATGCAGCGGGGCATCTGCCATCCAGAGCATATTAAGGCCGCATCAGAGCTGAAGACAAAACTTGATATTGCTCGCCAAATGGTTCCTAACGCAGTTTGGGCTAGGGCTGATGTTGTTGACGCATTTGATCGTAGCGTAATGGAGCTTCCTTCTTTCATGGTTCCATTCCAAGTCCCAGAGCATTTGGATGAGGATGCGATTTCTTGCGTTCTGAACATGCTTGAGCGTAATCTTCCTCCTTCTGATATTCTTCTTATGGCTTATAGTCCTGCTGAAGAACTTCTGCCTGATACTCAAGCTCAGAACGATCAGATTCTTGACATGATGATTCAGCGTTACATGGGTAATCCTAATGTGAATCAAGATGAGCTTCTGAAACTGGACTGGAGCCGCAAGCTTGGCGAGAGCATTGCAAATTCGGTGATTCTACCTAAAGAACAAGTTGAATCTCTGGCAATCGAGGCAACTCGTCAGCAGATTATTGAGCTTCAATCTATCATCGCTGGTCAAGAGGTTCCTGTATCGCCACGCGACAATGACATGGTTCACTTGGGCGTGATGTCTCAGAAACTAATGCCACTTATTGAAAACGCTCCTGCTGGTTCATTGCCGCCAGAGATGGTTCAGCCGCTAAGTAAAGCCATTGAGCATTTCATGGGACACGTTATGCAGGCAGAAGCTAAAGGCGCAAGCAGAGAGCAATTGTCTGAGTTCCGCGCATCTGCTGAAAAGGCATTTATGCACCTTACCGCAGGACAAGGAACTCCGATTCATCCTTCATTGCAACCAGCAGCAGCTCCTCCAGCAATGGGTGGGCAGCGAGCTGGACGAGTTAGCCTTGGTCAATCACGAGAAGCTGGCGAAGCCACTGGAGAAATTCCAACTCAGTTTGGAATGGTTAATGATGTTGCTAATCCTCCTAAACCTACAACGGCTGGATAAAATATGGGAGGAGCAAATACACAAACTAAACAATCAAATATTAATTCACTTCGTCCAGATGGCACAACAAAAGGCAGTGGATTTCTTGGAGGAATGAAAAGACTTGATGACCCAAGTGGTGTATCAAGCGAAATATCCATTGGAGTTGATTGGGGTAGTGGAGAAAAACTTATTCCAACAATGGTTCCAACGCTTGACAATAATGAAATTAAATACTTGCTTTCTACTCCAGAAGATAAAATATTTAAAAGCAATCCAGAATTAGGTAAAAAAATTCAACAAAAAGCAGTTAGATTTGCAATAGAAAGAGAATCGCAAGGCTTGCCTTTTTTTGCACAAGAAAACGAATCTCCAAAGCAACAGACAGAATCGATATACGGTTATCCAATAAGAAAACCATATGAAGGAGAAGTTGAATTTTTTAAAAATAGACCAGAGGTTGCTGGAATGGCAACTGAGGATAATGCAATAACATTAAATCCATATAGTAAAAATACTCCAGAGCAACAAAAATTAGTGGCAAAAAATGAAGCTATTAGACAATATCTAAAAGAAAATAAAATATCTCCTGCGTTCAATTTAACTCCAGAACAAGAAATAGCATTTGCCGAAACTGAGTATGGAAAAAGCAAAGATAAAACTCCATTAAAGCATAGCATTATTGCAAGAATACTTACTGGAGATTCTTCTGCTGGAAATGCAACTCAAGAACAAATGAATGAGGCTAAAGCAATCCAACAAAAGTTAGATTCATTAATAAAAAAACCAAAGTCATCTTATGATGCCATAGAAAATGGCTTGACTGAATCAGAAAAAAACAATTTAACTTAAAAAACTATGGGTGGACAAACTGATGCAATGAAGACATACCGCGAGAACCAAATGAAAATTGGTGCTGGCGAAGCAAAGCCTATGTCTCCAACTGAAGCCGCTACTTACTCTCAGCTTGATAAGCAGGGAATGAGTGGATCGCCAGACGAGTCTTTGAAGAATTATCTGAATGCCGCTCAAGGGATGTATGGTGACTTGAAATCTCAAGCATCAAAGATGATTAGCCCCAATTTGTTTGGGCGCGATACATCTGCCCCAGCAGTTCAAGAACAAAATAAATAATATATGAATTGGAAGTCGGAAGACTCTGCCAAGTTCCGTGATTACTTGCAAAAAAGTGGCTTTAAGCTAAAGGCATATCTGCAATCACGAATCCCCACTTGCGATGGTAAAACAATTGAAGAAGTTGCCTTGCAAGCAAAATACAAAGAAGGTTTCGAGAAGGTTTTGAAAGAAATAGATGATATGATTTCTTTCAATGAAGGTGCAGATGATAGTTCTAATGGCAATTTCACAACGATGTAATTATGGCAACGCTTAAAAAACGCTTTACCAAGATTGTTACCAACAAATCTACTGGCCGCACTCGCACAGTTAAGTATGGTCAGGCTGGGAAAGCTGCTGATGGCAAGGATCGTATTCGCCCCGGCACTCCGCATGGAGACAGTTATTGCGCGAGAAGTCTTGGCATAAAGAAAAGGCTTTCAAAGAGCAAACAAAACGATAAAAACAGCCCTAATAACTTAAGTCGAAAACGCTGGAGGTGTCGCGGAGCTAAGTCGATGAAGAAAAAATGAAATATCCCGGGGTCGTTTCTGAAAAATTTACAGAAAACAGAAAATCTTATTATTTGTGTAAATGTTCTGTATGTGGAGTTGTAAGAAAAGTAAGGGCCGAATATATTGAAAAAATTAAAAGTTGCCCTAAATGTCATCACAAAGTTCAAAGACCGCCACAACCAAGTGAAGATTTTTATTGGTGCAGTAAATGCAAAAGCTGGAAAATAAAAACTGATTTTAATTTTAGAAAAGACGGGATACGCAACTGCAAGCCATGCGAAGACGAATATCGCAGAGCAAATATGCAAAGAATAAATGAATATGCTAAAAAATATAAAAAACAAAATATTGCAAATTCATTATTGTATTCTGCAACATCAAGAGCGAGGCAGTTTGGCATTCAAATAAATATTGGAATTGAAGATATAATTATACCAAATTATTGCCCTGTATTGGGAATACAGATTTCAACAAATGGACATAAAAACAATAGCCCGTCACTTGATAGGATTTTCCCAGAGTTAGGATATACAAAAGGAAATGTTAGAGTAATTTCGTGGAGAGCAAATTGGATCAAAAACAACTCGACAATTGAAGAGATTGAGAAATTATACATTGATTCACAAAACATAAAATCCATGCGTAAGAAATAAATTTTAGATAAAATTATTTATCTAATAAATCAATCAACCAACCAAACCAAAATAAATATGACAGAAACAGAAAACATCGTGGAGCCAGACGTTACTGGCTTTGGAAACCCAAGTCTTGATTCGGACAAGATTGATGACTCTACCGAACAGCAAATTGATAATTTGCTTGATGAGGTAATTAAACAACAAGAAGAACCAAGTAATGAAATTGAAACAAGCAATAGTGATGTTCCTGAACAAAATCTACTTCAAAATGATGTGGAACCTGTTCTGGAAACCAAAAATGAACAGGCAAATGTCTCAGGTCAAGTTGACTCTGGACAAGTGGAGCAAGCAAAACCACAAATCGAAATCGACCCTGAAATTGCGTCTATTGAACAACCCAGAAATCTTTCGGAAAAAAACCAAAGCAACTGGCGCAAGCTCCAAGAAACTGCAAGCTCCTATAAAAAGCAAGCTGAAGAAGCGGAAACCCTCCGTCAAAAGCTCCAAGACTTTGAGCAAAGGCCGCAAGCCGTCCCGCAAGACTACGAGGAACTAAAGAAGTTCCGTCAGATTTTCGACATCAAGAACGATCCTGAGTTCCAGTCGAAATATTCTCGCCCGATTGAATCTGCCAAGCAGAACATCTATGGCATTCTTCGTAAGCATGGGGCTTCAGAGGATGTCATTACCAGCATTGAAAAAAGTGGTGGCCCAGATAAAATTAATGATGCGTTCTGGAAAAATCCAGCATTTGATAATATTCCATTTACTGATGTTGAGAAGTTAAAGCGTAATCTTGTTGATGTTTCTGACTTGCGAGACAAACAAGAAGGCGAGATTCAGTATGCCGCCGAAAATGCTGATAAGATTCTTCAGGATCGAGAGATGGAGAAGGGTCAGTGGTATGAGAAGACTGTAACTGAAATTGATCAAGAAATTGATACGCTTACAAAGGAACTTCCTTGGGCTAGGTATGCTGAAGTCCCTCAAGGCGCAACTCCAGATCAAATTCAACAGATTCAAAATCACAATTCTCGCGTTTCAGATCTAGCTGGCAAGTTTGAGTCTGCCCTTTGGCCTACTACATCTAAAGATCGAGCTAATGTTGCCGCTGCCGCTGTGTTTAGCCATGTTCTTTCAGATCAGTTGCGGACTGAACAGGCTCAAAAGAGTGCGCTTTTGGATCAAGTCAAGAAGTTGACCACTGAGAATAATTCTTTGAAGTCATCTAGCAAGATTCCAAAACAATCTATTTCTACTCAGTCTGCAAATAAAACAAACAGCATGAGTGATCGAATCAAGATGAATGCTTCTGACGCTATTGACCTTGGATTGGATGAAGCTCTTGGTGGATAGTATCCTTTAATGATACATTTGCCCTTGTAGCTCAATGGTTAGAGCAGTCGGCTCATAACCGATTGGTTATAGGTTCAAATCCTGTCGGGGGCATTTATACTAAAATTACAGAAGTTAGTAATAAATTATAAACTTTATAAATATGGAAACAAAAGTATCTCCAGACGAGAAAATCACAATGAACGCGCTAGATTCGGCTGATCCATTCTCTAGGCCGGGACGGAAAACTCAGCCTTTAAATCAACATATCCCTAAAGGGCCAAAGCGCGACTTCTCTCACTATGACGATCCACAAGAAGTGAAAAAGCCAGAAGTTAAGAAGCCAGAAGTAAAAGAAGAGCCAAAAGTGCAAAAGCGTGGTCGTAAGCCAAAGCAAGAGGTAGAAAAAGTAGAAGAATACAACAATCCCGTTGTAGAATCTCGCAATCAAGAAGGAATGCCTTCATATCGTTGTGAGTTTGCAGGCAGAGATATTTTTGTAGGCTTCCCATGCTACAAAACAACCAACCCAGTTACTGCATTTGCGCTTATCGCAATGGCATTGGACTTTGGAAAAGATAAAATCCGATTTGATATGTCAATTGGTGATGCCATGATCTATCATTCTCGCAATAAAATTGCACAAAAATTCCTAGAAACTGATGCGAAGTGGCTATTGATGATTGATGATGACATTATTCCCTGTATTGGTCGTCCAAATTGGATGAAATCCACGGTTCCTAGTGCTAGGAATATGAATGATGCCCCATTGCAGCGTCACGCGCTACAGAGGCTTATTGGAGCAAATAAAACGCTAATTGGAGGAGCATACTTTGGTCGTCAAGAAGGCGCACCGCTGATGTGTTCTGATCGTTCGCTTGAACCAAAGGCTCGCGCATACCAAGATGAGGTAGCTCCTGTTGATTGGGTGGCTACTGGATGTATGCTTGTTCACCGAAAAGTCTTCCAAGACATCGAAGAAAAGTATCCAGAACTAAAATCGCCAATCCCGAATGGCGAATTTGACTATTTCCATCCGATTAACTCTGCTACTGGCGAGGACGTATCCTTCTGCAAAAGAGCAAAAGAGTCTGGACATCAGCCATACATTGACTTGGGATTGCCGGTCTTCCACGTGGGTTACAAGGTTTATTGAAAATGAAAAATATTTACGCATTTTACACTAGCATTCAAACTGCAAATCAAAATGAGGAATTTGCTTGCGCTAATTGGTGGAAAACCTCATGGGAAAAGATGGGTTGGAAGTCAGTCATGCTCAATCGCTCCCACGCGCAGGGATCTCACCTATACAATAAGATTGCATCTAAGATGATAAATGCATCTAGTAGCCTTCCAGCAGAGCGCAGGAATGAGTTGGACTGGCTTATGGCTCGATTTACTCGTTGGTGTGCGCTTCATGCTGCTGGTGGTGGATGGATGAGTGACTACGATGTATTCAATCTTGATTTTTCTACAGAAAAAGCAGATGAGATTGAGAAAAAACAATCTCTATACGTTTGTGGAGAGCCAACTTATTTGTTTTATGCATCAAGGGATATGTGTTCTGCGGCGATTATGAAATTTATCTCCGCAGAAATCTTTAATTTGACGGAAAAAGACATGGTAAATTCCGCCGATAAGGATTTGTCTAGCAAATTAGTCAAACATTGCCAGTCTACAGCAAAAAAGAAGAAGTCTGATGTAATGCAGTCTCTAGCGTGAAAAGGTTTTTACATTCTGGTCATATCGGAGACATCATAGCCTTCTTGCCATTGATGCGGGAGCTTGGTGGTGGTCACATTGTAATCACAGACCATAATTCCACTCCACAATTGATGATGGAGGGGTTCAAATATGAGTCATTAAGGCCGTTACTGGAGTGCCAAGAATACATTTCAGGTGTTTCTTTCGAGAAGAATCCTAAAGACATAGATTTCGATGTCACTGGATTCAGAAAACACTGGGGGACTGGAACGATTATTGAGATGCATGCAAAAGAGCTTGGAGTTTCTCCTTGCATAGAAAAATGGATTGAAGTTAAGCCTGATTTGAGCTTGCAAGGAAAAATTGTGTGTTGTAGGTCAACTCGCTATCGCAATGAATTGTTCCCATGGAAGGGAATTATTGATAAAATCCGTGATCGTGTTGTTTTTATCGGAGTGCATGACGAATATGGCAATTTTGTTCAGAGTTTTGGGAAAGTTGACAGATTTCTCACAAATAATTGCCTAGAGATAGCTCAAGCTATTGCTGGGAGCGATATGTTCATTGGAAATCAGTCATCTCCATTCTGGATTGCGGCTGGATTACACCACCCATTGATCCAAGAGACTTGCTTGGATGTCCCAGATAGCATCGTGAAGTATAACGCAGCGCGTTATTGGGTGGATGATATTAAAATTATTAAAGACATACTAAAATGAAAGAATCCAGCAAGGCAATGGAGCGCAGGCTTTCGTCAGAAAAACGACTACTTTTTTCTAAGATATTCAAAGGCGCAGGAATTGATATTGGAGCAGGAGATGATCTAATCAAAGTCGATGGGGTTGTAGGATTCGACATGGAAGATGGAGATGCAAATCATCTTGATAAATATTTCCCAAAAGAATCTTTTGACTATATTCATGCTTCTCAATGCTTGGAGCATATGCACGATCCTAAAGCCGCTCTTAATTCTTGGCTGAAGGTTCTACGCAAGGGAGGTTATGCTGTTGTCTCAATTCCATCTTGGGAACTTTACGAAGGCATGATTTGGCCTAGCAGATTTAACCCAGACCACAAGTCAACTTGGTCACTTTGGCAAGCTGGATCTCCTGCACCAACCCACGTTTGTTTGCCAGAGTGGTTAGCAAACTTTAATTGCGATTTAATCTACTGCGACCTCATTGACACAAACTATAATTACAAGATTGGGACTCGCGTAGATCAGACATATCCATACGAAAATCGCGTAGAAGCATTCATTGAATTTGTTCTTCGCAAGCGTTAAAAATATTTCTTCGTTTTTTTAACATTCGCTAGATTTGCTTATCATTTTTGATAAGTATTGCAATTATACTTCCGAAAGGTTTAAGGTTGGAGGCTCATTGAGACACTTCGCCTGTTGTGTAGATGAAGTGTCTCCAGCAATAAACTTCCGCATAGGAATCGGTAGTATGGCTATCTCGACATAATTCTGTTGTCTTTATCGGGCCGCACTAACACTCTATATTTACCCTCAACAGAACCTTCGCCCGTATCGCTACGGCGTGTATCTATTTCTAGCGACTGGTTGGCATGGCTTCATCATTCCAGTCCGTGCGTTCTGCAATGGCAAGTGCAATCATTGTTTCGTTGCCATGATCTCGGTCATATTTCGCTCACCGATATAGCATCCTTGCGGGATGCCTTTTGATACCTCATTGGATTCATACAAAAGAAAACCCGCCTTGATAGAAGAGAATATCAAGACGGGTATCCTTTGAGGGAAAGTCGTGCTTTGAACTCTCTTCAGTTCAAGTCAGAATGCAAGCAAAATAATGAATTTTTTTACAATGTCAAAAATATTTTTTATATTTTTTCAAAAAAACCTTTTGACTGATTTTTTAAAATAAGATATATGCGCTTCATCTCGGCGAACTGTTTCCGTATAGCAGTGAATCCGTGGTATTCACAGAAACCACAAAACAGGACGCAATAATAAGCCCAGCGTTCCGGGGCGACCAAACAAGAAAAAGAGCATGACGATCATTTAGGTGGAATCACCGAAATGATACTATTGCAAACTTGAATGTCGCCCGAAGTTTTCTAAACGGAGGGTAGTTCAAGCAGAACAAAACCAAAAAACAAAAACAAAAACTAAACTAGAAAACTAAAATTATGCCTAACGATTGTATCCCATTGGCCGCGATTCAAGACTTCGCTTCCAAAGACGTAAACCGCATCATCGGTCAGATTGGCCGTGTGCTTGCTCGCAAGTCTCCTTACATCAACTCGATTGATGGTGGAACTCTCCCTAACGTTTCGGACGTTGTTCGTAGCGTTGTTGAGGAAATGGCTGTTCCAGCCGCTTCGCTTGCTTCCCCAACCTTCGTGAATGACACCACCCTTTGCGGTGTTGGTGCTACTCCTGATCAAGTTGGTTCGACTGAGTATCAATTCCAACTCCAAACCCTTCGTGGTGCTGGCCCCCGTGTTTGCGTCAAGCAAGCTCGCACTGCATTCAAGGGCAGCTATCTCCAAGCGCAAGTTTCGCTTGAGAAGACGATCCTTCAGATCATCAATGCTGACATCCGCTTCCAATACCTGATTCAGTCTGGTGTTAAGTATGTCGTGAACAGCACCCAATCGTTCTCTGCTAACCTCACTGGTGACATGCAGCAGATCAACACCCAGTTCGCGGCTATCCTCCCCGATGCGCCAATGAACTTCAAGACCCTCTATCGCATTGGCACTTTCCTTCGTGAAGAGATGCTTGCCGAGCCTTTCGCTACGAAAGACGGCGAGTTCTTCCAAGTGCTTGCTTCTGCCGATCAGATCGAGAACTTCCGTAATGACGCTGATGTCAAAGAAGACCTCCTCTATCTTACCGCTGGTAGCTTCAAGATGGGTGAAGAGGCCATTGCTGGTTATCAGTTCATGGGCTATCGTGGTTTCGCTTTTGGTATTGACCAACAGCCTCTCCGCGCTACTGGCTTCGATGGTTCTGGCAACCTCGTTCTGGTCAACCCAATCGTTTCGACTGCCGTGACGAACGGTTTCGCTCAACGCCGCAATCCGGCTTGGGTTTCCGCTCCTTACGAAGTTATGTTCGTTATCGCTGGTGAAGCCTTCAAGCGTCTCATTCCTGAGCAGTATGTTGGTGAGGGAACCTTCAAGTTCGCTCCTCAGCTCGCCATGGGTGAACTTGAGTGGACTTACTTCCGCGACAACGATTGCAACCTCTATGGTGATTTCGGTCAGCACATCTATCAAATTAGCCGTGCTATCCAACCGATTCGTCCGCAGAACGTTTGCGCCGTGGTTTACAAGCGTTGCCCATTTGATGGCAATCCGCTTCCCTGCTCGACTTCCTCGACTGGTCTGTAATCGTGTAGGTTGATATTGGCGGCAGAGTTATTATTTGACTCTGCCGCCCCATCAGCTTACAAATTAAAATTATGGAAAATATCCCCTCGATTCTTGATACTGCAAAGTATCGCCATCTTGTTCTCGATGGTATAAATGGAGTTTCAACATCACTTGCAAGTTTGCAAGGTTTTCAAATTCCAGAATATGATGAGCTTGCTTTGACTTACTATGGTTCAACTAATAATATTGCTACTGTAGTTTATAGTAAAGCATCTGTTGTTGTTGCTACACTTACATTGACATATTCTGTGCAACCGCCTACTGCAAATGATGCAAATCTTGTAATGGTAAGCATAGCATGATATGGCAGTTAAATTCAATCCATTTACAGGCAAGATAGATTTTAGCCCCAGTTCCTCGCTCACAATTGGTGAAGACGGAACATTGCCAAATGGAAATGAAGTTGCACAAATACAAAGTGGTGAACTTACAAATGTAGCTGAAATAGATGCTGGAGAATATAGTGAATCACCTTAAAAATTTCTGAATAACCAGAAAAACAAAAACAAAAACAAAAAATAATAAAAAACTATGGCAAACCCAATCATTCGCATTAAACGCGGTTCTTCCGCTCCAGCAAGTCTTTCTTCTGGAGAGTTGGCAATCGACCTCACAAATAAAAACCTCTTCGTTGGTAAAGCTGACGGATCGGTTCTCGTCGTTGGCGGCGAAGGCACATTCGCTACCAAGA
>Ga0315289_10002084_pt1 | contig 30958 bp, 26 predicted proteins | sample YL17G11_40_MG_FD_203452 | JGI IMG/M metagenome (GOLD analysis project Ga0315289, IMG submission 203452) | Sediment microbial communities from Yellowstone Lake, YNP, Wyoming, USA - YL17G11_40 | ecosystem: Environmental > Aquatic > Freshwater > Lake > Sediment | place: USA: Wyoming | collected... | reverse complement strand
GCGCCGAGACCCCGGCCTCCGCGGAGGCTCCGGCCGCCGAGACTGCGGGCGCCGAGACCCCGGCCTCTGCCGAGGCTCCGGCCGCCGAGACCGCGGGTGCGGAGGCTTTGGGCGCCGAGACCCCGGCCTCCGCGGAGGCTCCGGCCGCCGAGACCGCGGGTGCGGAGGCTCCGGCCGCCGAGACCCCGGCCTCTGCCGAGGCTCCGGCCGCCGAGACTGCGGGCGTGGAGGCTCCGGCCGCCGAGACCCCGGCCTCCGCGGAGGCTCCGGCCGCCGAGGCCGCGGGCGCGGAGGCTCCGGCCGCCGAGACCGCGGGCGCGGAGGCTTTGGGCGCCGAGACCCCGGCCTCCGCGGAGGCTCCGGCCGCCGAGACGCCGGCCGCCGAGACGCCGGCCGGCGAGGGCGAGGTCGCCGAGGCGACCGATGCGGCCTCGGGCGACGTCACCGAGGAGAGGTCGCCTAGGCGACCGTAATCGAGGATTCCGCCGCCGCGCCTGCCGCCGCGCCCGCCGCGGGAGCGGCGGGTTATATCGGAATAACCCGCTGCTTCCGTAGCGGGCTTGTGCGGCCAATGGCCGTAGCAGTAGTGGAGGTGTCATCCGTGCCGGTACGGATTTACGAACTCGCCCATGAGTTCGAACTGACGACGAAGGAAGTGCTGGCGGCCTGCCGCGAGGTCGGCCTCGACGTCAAGTCCCACTCCAGCACCATCGAGGATGACGAGGCCGATAGGGTCCGCCGGCGTCTGTCGGTGATGGGAGACGACCTGGACGCCGAAGAAGAGGCCGCCGTTGCGGCGCTGCCCGCTGCGCCGGTGGCCCCGCCGCCGCCCCCTGTGCCGCAGATCTCGCCCGAAGAGCAACTGGCGCGCGCCCGGCAGAGGCAGGTGATGCTGCCGACCCGCGGGCCGGTCAAGCCGAAGGCGGAGGGCCTGAAGTTGCCGGGTCGCCGTCCTCCGCCGTCCCGGCCGGGCGAGGCGGCAGCCGCGTCCGCTCCGGCGGCCCCGCCCGTACGGGCGCCGGTCGCCGAGGCGCCGGCCGGCGCGCCGGGCGTCGCGGAAGAAGCGGCTGCGCCGGCCGAGGTCGCGGCGGGTGCCGAAGCCGCTGCCGAAGCCCCGGTCGCTGCCGAAGCCGTCGCCGCGGCGACCGAGGCCGTCGCCGGGGAAGCCCGCGAGCGTCTCCGGCCGATCCGCAAGCCCTCGCACCCGAAACTCGCGCCGAAGCCGAAACTGGCGCCGCGCCCCAAACTGGCCCCCAGACCCACGCGTCATCCCCAGGCCGTCAAGGGGCCCGAGGCGCCCCCCGGGCCGCATCCCCAGGCCCTGGGCGTCGGCGTGCCCAGCAGGAAAAGAAGGGAAGCGCCGAAACGTCCCGAGAAACCGAAGCCCAGGCCAGCGGCCAAGGGTCCTGCCGAGGTCCCCGCGGCGGTCGAGGGCGCCGCCGAGAAACGCGGGCGACGCCGGGGTCGCGCCAAGACCGCCGAAGAGGAGGCCGCCGAGGGCCTCCGCAAGGCCCAGGCCTTCCGCCGCCGCGAGCGGATGCGCAAACGCGAGGAATTCGAGGACCTCTCGCCTACGGGCGAGACCATCCTGTCGCCGACCGCCTCCACCGAGCGCACGCGCATCGGCCGCGGCGGCCGCGTCATCATGACGCGCCCCGCCTCGCGCCCGCAGGTGCGGCCGCCCGCGCCCGCCGAAGGACCCAGGAAGGCCGTCGCGGAACTGCCCATCACCATCAAGAGCCTCTCGGCCGCCCTCGGCATCAAGGCCAGCGAGATCATCCAGAAACTCTTGGCCCAGGGCACGATGGCCACCCTCAACCATATCCTCGCCGAGGACCAGGCGCTGGAGATCGCGCTGGCCCACGAGACCGAACTCGAAATCCGCCGCGAACCCCAGCCGGCCGACGTCATCCGCCAGATCGAATCGCAGGTGGATGACCCGGCGTCCCTGGTGCTCCGGTCGCCCGTCGTCGTGTTCATGGGTCACGTGGACCACGGCAAGACGACCCTCATGGATTACATCCGCAAGGCGCGCGTGGCGGAGGGCGAGGCCGGCGGCATCACGCAGCACATCGGTGCCTACCGCGCCAAGGTCGGCGACCGCTGGATTACCTTCCTCGACACGCCCGGCCACGCGGCCTTTACGGCCATGCGCGCCCGCGGCGCCAAGGTCACCGACGTGGCGGTCCTGGTGGTGGCGGCGGACGACGGCGTCATGCCGCAGACCGAGGAAGCCATCAACCACGTCCGCGCGGCCGAAGTGCCCATCGTCGTGGCCATCAACAAGTGCGATCTGCCGCAGGCCAACCCCATGCGCGTCAAGCAGCAGTTGGCCAACCTGGGGCTCCAGACCGAGGAATGGGGCGGCAAGACGATCTGCGTCGAAGTCAGCGCGGTCACCGGCCAGAACGTCGACCGGCTGCTCGAGTCGCTCCTGCTGGAAGCCGAGATGCGGGAACTGAAGGCCAACCCGAATCGGGCCGCCTTGGGCACCGTCATCGAGGCGCAGTTGAGCGAGGGGTTCGGCCCCCTCGTGACGCTCCTGGTGCAGAACGGCACGCTCCACAGGGGCGACGTGGTCCTGGCGGGAACGGCCTACGGCCGCGTCCGGGCGCTGACCGACGAAACCCGCCGCCGGATGAAGGAGGCCGGGCCGGCCGTCCCGGTGCGCGTGGCGGGCCTGTCGGAGGTGCCCGTGGCGGGCGACCGCTTCTACGCCCTGGAGGACCTCTCGATCGCCAAGCAACTGGCCCAGGATCACCGGGGGCAACTGCGCCAGGCCGCGCTCGTCGAGCAGCGCGTGCCGCGCACCCTGGAGGCCGTCTTTGAGCAGATGGTCGCCTCCGAGGTCAAGGAACTCCCGGTGATCATCAAGGCGGACGTCCAGGGATCCGTCGGGGCCCTGAAAGAAAACCTCGAGAAGATCGAGCACCCGGAGGTCCGCGTTCGCGTCATCCACACCGGGGTCGGCGGCATCAACGAGGGCGATGTGCTCCTGGCCGACGCGTCCAACGCCATCATCATCGGCTTCAACGCGGTCCCCGACCCAGCGTCGCGATTGCTGGCCGAGGACCGGGGGGTGAGCATCCGCCAGTACCAGATCATCTATGACGTGACCGACGACATGCGCAAGGCCCTGGAGGGGATGCTCGTCCCGCAGCAGCAGGAGCGGCGCCTGGGCGAGTGCAACGTCGTCCAGACGTTCAAGATCAGCCGCGTCGGCACGGTGGCCGGCTGCGTCGTCAGCGACGGCGTGATCAACCGCAACGCCCGCGTCAGACTCATCCGCGAGGGCCGCATCATCCATACCGGCGCGCTCCAGTCGCTGAAGCGCATCAAGGACGACGTCCGCGAGGTCCGCGAGGGGCAGGACTGCGGCATCCACCTGGCGGGGTACGACGACGTCAAAGTCGGCGACCGGATCGAGGCGTTCGAGACGGTCAGCGTTGCCAGAACGCTGTAAGAGTTGGGCCGGGGCGGGTCGCCTAGGCGACTTGGCCCGAGCCGGGTTGGCCCGAGCCCGCCATCAGGCTGGGCGGGTTATCCCCGATGAAAGGAGATTTCCGCCATCGCGATGGTCGTCGGCGTTCTCCAGATGCGGATCCTTGTGCGCGGCGCGATGAGCCTGAAGGACAAGCGGCGCGTCGTCCGGAGCCTCCGGGACCGCATCCGTAGCGGCTTCAACGTCTCGGTCAGCGAGGTCGACGCGCTGGACCTGCGGCAGACGGCGGTCCTGGGCGTGGCCCTGGCCACCAACGACCGGGTCTTCGCCGACCAGGTGCTCGCGAAGGTGGTGGACGCCGTCCGCCGCTCGGCCGGCGAGGCCGAACTCGTGGACTACGAAGTCGAGATCCTGTAGAGACCCGACCATGCCTATCGGTGGATCAAAGGGGCGGCGCGGACGGCGGGTGGCCAGCGTCATCCGCCAGGTCGTCTCCCGCGAACTCGTCACGGGCCTGAACGACCCGCGCCTGACCCTGGTGACCGTGACGGGCGTGGACCTTGCGGCCGACCTGCGGGTTGCCGATGTCCGCGTCTCGATCATGGGCGATGCGAAGGCCCAGGAGGAGTGCTTCCGCGCGATCCGCCATGCGCACGGACGGCTCCAGGAGCGGGTGGCCGAGGCGCTGACGGTGAAGTTCGTGCCGACGCTGCGGTTCCACGTGGACGAGTCGGTGAAGCGTTCCGTGGCCCTCGGCGCGCTGATTGCGCGTGCCCGGGCCGAGGACGAGGCCAACCGGGCCGAGCGCATCCGCCGGGGCGTGGAGCCGGTGGCCGAACGGCCACCCCTGGAAGAGTCGCCGCCGGTGCCCATTGCCGAACCGCCTCTGGCGGCGGCGCCCGGCAAGGTCAAGGAATTGCGGGGGGTCGCCTGGGCGACCGGAGGCGATGAGCCGGACGATGGCGGCGCCGACCCGCCCGCCGATGCGGCCGACGAGCAGAACTGAGCCCCGTCTCGCGGGTTCAGAACTCTGGCACGCCTGCCCGCGGCGCCCGAGCCCGCGGCGGGAGCCGCGGGGCATCTTGGGCCCGCCATCAGGTCTCCGCAGGCGACTCGCCTTGGCGAGCTGGGCGGGTGGCGGATAACCCGACGCTCCCGCGCCCAGTACGGGCCCGTACGGGTCGGGCTCGATGGCGGCTGCGCGGCGGCACAGGAACCCGGGAACGGCCATTGGCCGAACGGATGGATGGCAATGCCCAATTTTACGGATAAAGCCAGACGCCTGGATCGAATCCGCCTGGCGCTTCGGCGCCGCTACGGCCAGCCGGCTGCGGCGGTCGTCACGCACCCGGTGGAGCACGCCCTGCGCACCGTGCTCTCGGAAGAGGCCACCGACGACCAGGTCGACCAGGCCATGGAACGCATCCGCAAGCACTTCGTGGACCTGAACGACCTGCGGGTGAGCCGCCCGCGCGAGATCCGCGACGTGCTCGGCACGAATTTTCCGCGCTCCGGCCACAAGGCGCGCGTTATCCCGCGCCTGCTGGACCAGGTCTTCAAGCAGCACAACAGCATGGTCTGGGATTTCCTTGAGAAGATGGGCAAGGTGGAGGCGCGGGCGTACTTCGAGAAACTGGAAGACGTGCGGCCGTTCGTCGCGGCCGTGATCGCCCGCGACTGCGCCGAGGCGCACGCCGTGCCGGTGGACAACGACGTGGCCCGCGTCCTGGGCCGCCTGGGCATCCTTGACCCGGGGACGCAGTCGGAATCCGGGATGCAGGCGTTCCTGGAGCGGGCCGTGAAGGCCAGCCGCGCGTACGAGGTGCACGCGCTCGTGAAGTGTTTCGCCGCGGACGTCTGCCTGGTCGGGACGCCGCGGTGTGCGGCGTGCCCGCTGGTGGGCGGGTGTCGCTCGCCCGTACGGGGGGGCAAGGGCCGCGCCAGGAAGGGCAAGGCCCGCGCATCGAAGTCCCGGCCCAAGAAGGCCGCGGCCGGCGCAGGCAAAAAGAAAAAGCGACGCTGAGGGCCGCGGGGCCGGTCGGGCCGGGGCGGCCGAGCGGCGCGCCGGAAATCCGCCACCTGTGAGGATGGGTTATGACTGATTCACGCAGGGTCCTGAAACTCGGACTTCCCACGGGCAGCCTCGAAAAGGCCACCCTGGACCTCATGGCCAGGGCCGGCTACGACGTGCAGGTCTCCGACCGGTCCTACGCTCCAGCGACCGACGACCCGGAGATAGAGGTCGTCATGCTTCGCGCCCAGGAGATGAGCCGCTACGTCGAGGACGCTGTCCTCGATGCCGGCCTGACGGGCCAGGACTGGATTGCCGAGAACCGTTCCAAGGTTCACGTTGTGTCGGACCTCACCTACGCCAAGTCGAGCCTGGCCAAGGTCCGCTGGGTCCTGGCGGTGCCCGAGGAAAGCCGCGTCCGCAAGGTCGAGGACCTCCGGGGGGGCCTTGTGGCGACGGAACTGGTGAAGGTGACGCAGCGGTTCTTCAAGAATCGCGGCATCAAGGTCAAGGTCGAGTTCTCGTGGGGCGCCACGGAAGTCAAGGCGCGCTTTGTGGACGCCATCGTTGACGTCACCGAGACCGGGTCGAGCCTGCGGGCCAACCGGCTGCGCGTCATCGACACGGTCATGGAATCCAACACGCAACTGATCGCCAACAGGGCCGGTTGGAAGGACCCCTGGAAACGCGCGAAGATCGAGAACCTGGCGATGCTCCTCCGTGGCGCCATCAATGCCAAGGAGATGGTCGGCCTGAAGATGAACGCCCGCCTGGAGGACTGGAACGCCCGGATCAAGGGCCTCCTGCCGGCGGAGCGGAGCCCCACCATCAGCGGCCTGGCCGAAAAGGGCTGGGTCGCGGTGGAGGTCATCCTGCCCGCCGCCAGGGAACGCGAACTGGTGCCTCAATTGAAGCGGGCCGGGGCCACGGGCATCATCGTGTACCCGTTGAACAAGGTCGTTCATTAGGCCGGCGGTCCGCACGCCGGGTACGGCCGCGGTCGCCGTGGCGACCGCGCCAGGGTTTTTTGCAGCGACGCCGATGCGAATGCCCAGAGTTCGATGGCCGGTGGTTGTCCTGCTGATGGCGGCGCCCGCGCTGGCGTGGGCGGCCGGGGGCGCGCCTTTGCCCGACGCCGCGCCAACGGCGGTCGCCCAGGCGACCCCGCGGACGTGCGCGGCCGAGGCCGGCCCGGTCGCCCAGGCGACTCCGGACCCGGTTGCCCAGTCGCTCCGCCACTACGTCCGCGGGCGGCTGCTGGCGACCTCCGGCGAGCATGTCCCGGCCGTCCAGGAATTCCGCCAGGCGGCTGCGCTCACGCCGGAGGTGGGCCACGTGTGGCTGTACCTGGGTCTCTCGCTCTACGATTCGGGCAATGTGGCCGAGGCGGCCAAGGCCCTCGACACGGCCCTGAAGTTCTCGCCGGACGACCCGGCCGTGCTGTACTTCCGGGCCCGCGTGGCGCGCAACGCCGGCGACCTGAAGCCCAGCCAGGAACTCCTGGTGCGCCTCGTGGGCATCGCCCCCAAGGGAACCGCCCACCTCATCCTCGGCACGTATCACCTGGCGCAGGTCTGCCAGCAACTCGGCGACGTCGACGGCGCCATCGCCCACTACGAGACCCTCCTGGAGCAGATTCGCGAGCCGCAGGGCTTCTTCCAGCGCTACGCCGAACTCTTCATGGTCTATCGCAGCCAGTTGCAGTTGAAGGAATCGCTGGGCCGGCTGTACCTGCTGAGGGGTGACAACGACAAGGCTGTCGCGATCTTCAAGGACATCCTGGTCGACCGGCCCGACCAGCCGGAAGTGCTGGGCCTCCTGTGCCACGCCTACATCCAGAAAAAGGATTTCCCTGCCGCGCGCGACGTGGCGCGGCGGCTGATTGAGTTGCGCCCCGACGGCTCGGAGGGCTACCAGCGCCTGGCCGAGGTGTACCGCGGGGAAGGCCGCGCCGAGGACGTCATCGCCGACCTCGAGGCCTACCGCAAGGCCCACCCCGACAACCGTGTGCTGGTCTTCCAACTGGCCGGCCTGTACGAATCCTTCGGCCGCAAGGACGACGCCGCACGCCTCTACGGCGAACTCAGCGTCGGGGCCGACCCGTCGCAGGGGCCGAGCGTGGCCGCGGCGCTGAAACTGGCGGAACTCCAAGTCCAGGCGAACCGCCCGGTCGAGGCGCTCGAGGCCCTGGCGGTGGCCATCGCCGGCGCGCCGGCCGACTCGGCCATCCTCGTCCGCGGCGCCCAACTCATCGAGAGCCTCAAGGACCCCGGCGCCGTTTACCAGCAGGCCCAGCGCCTGGTCGCCGACGGGCAGAAGGGCTACGGCGCCTTCATCCTGGTGGGCATGCTGGCCGAAGTGGCCAAGCGCCGCGACGAGGCCATCGCCCTGTACGACAAGGCCCTCGACCGGCAGCCCAAGGCCGCCATCGCGTACTCCCGCAAGGCCGACCTGCTGATCGAGGCCGGCCGCCACGCCGACGCCCTGGCCGTCTACGAGGCCGCCCGGAAGGCGGGCCTTGAAGTGCCCGCCTTCCGCCGCAAGATGGGGATGCTCCTGGAATTCCTCGACCGCCCCGGCGAAGCCATCGTGCAGTACCGCATCGCCCGCCAGGGGGCGCCCGATGACAAGGCCACCCGGCACCTCCTGGCCAACCTCCTCGCCAAGAGCGGCCAACTGGAAGAGGCCGAGAAGGAACTCAAGAGCCTCCTGGCGCGGTTCCCCAGCGAGATCCAGGGCCTCATCCAACTGGCGATCGTGTACGTCCAGAAAGGGGACCTTGCAGCGGCGGACCAGGCGACCGGGCAGGCCCTGGCCGCCGATGCCAAGAGCATCCCCGCGCGGGCCCTGACGGCGGAGATCCGCTTCCGGCAGAAGAAGTTCGCGGAGGCCGAGCAACTGGCGCGCGGCGTGCTGGCCGAGAGGCCGGAGGCCGCCGACGTGCGGCTGCTTTTGTCCTACATCCTCGCGGCCCAGAAGCGCGTGGCCGACGCCGCCGCCGAACTCAAGACCGTCCTGGCCGTCAATCCCGAGAACATCGAGTGGCGGTACCTGCTGGCCGGGTTCTACGCCGAGATGGGCGACGCGGCCGCCGCCGAGCAGGAACTCGTGCGCATCCTCCAGAAAAAGCCCGACCACGCCCCGTCCAACAACGACCTCGGGTACCTGTGGGCCGACCGCGGCGTGAACCTCAAGAAGGCCGAGCAGTTGATCCGCGAGGCCCTCAAGGCCAGCCCTCAAAGCCCGGCCTACCTGGACAGCCTGGCCTGGGTGATGTATAAAGAAGGAAGGTTCGACGAGGCGGTCGGGATGCTCCAGGGCGCCACCCAGGCGGCGCCCGACCTCGACGCCGTCCTGTGGGACCACCTGGGCGACGCCTACTGGCGCCTCAGCCGCCAGGACGAGGCCGCCAAGGCCTGGCAGACGGCCGCCAAAATCCTGGAGGCGCGCGGCGAGGCAAAGCCCGGAGACCTCCGCCGCATCCAGCAGAAAGTCGAGAACGCGCAGGCAGGCCAGGCGCCCGACGTGGCGCCGCTGGCCCCCAAGGAAGAACCTGCGCCGGGTGGGGCCAAGGCCCTGTCGGCGCCCTGAGGCGAGGAGACGACCATGTCCGGCCATAGCCATTGGGCAACCATTAAGCGCAGGAAAGGCGCCGCCGACGCCAAGCGGGGCCAGGCCTTCTCCAAGTGCGCCAAGGCCCTCATGCTGGCCGCACGGAAAGGCACCGACCCCAACATGAACCTGGCGCTGCGGTACGCCCTGGACGAGGCCCGCGCCTGCAACATGCCCAAGGATTCCGTCGAGCGGGCCATCAAGAAGGGCGCGGGCGAACTGGAGGGGCAGCAACTCCAGGAAGCCACCTACGAGGCGTACGGCCAGGCGGGCGTCGCCATCCTCATCGAGGTGGTCACCGACAACCGCAACCGCACCTCCAGCGAGATATCCAAAATCGTTGAACGCCACGGCGGACGCATGGGCCAGCCCAACAGCGTGGCGTGGCTGTTCTCGACGCGCGGCATCATCATGGTCTCGGGCTTCAAGGACGAGGAAAGGGTGATGGACGTGGCGCTGGGGGCCGGCGCCGAAGACCTCTCGCCGACCGAGGACGGCTTCGAGGTCGTCACGCCGATCGAGGCGATGGAGGCCGTTAAGAAGGCCCTCGAGGCCGCCCAGATACCCGTGGCCCGGGCGGAACTGGCGCAGCGCCCCCAGAACTATATCTCGCTCGGCGAATCCGACGCCCGCAAGATCCTCGGCCTCATGGAGGCCATCGAGGACCACGACGACGTCCAGAAGGTCCACTCGAACTTCGACGTGCCGATCGAGATCATCGAGAAACTTCAGGCGGAGTGACGGGCCATTGCGGATTGCGAATTGCGGATTGGAGATAAGTTGTATGTCACCGGAACCCCCACCGGAACCCCACCGGAACTCCCTGCGGACAGGTTGGCGGCACGATTGATAGGGTGCTGCCAGAACGCAATGTTGCGACGCCGGAAAGTGTGATTGGCTTTCCCCGAATGGCCGATGAGGAGATTCCGGCGGATGTTGATTTGACTTGACTGCTTTCGTAGAATATACTATACGAAGTAGGCACGGAGGTGCAAAATGGTACACCGAGCGCCTTCCAAGTCCCCAAGACGAAAGGGTGATGTCGCTGAATTGCTGCGGCAGGCCCTTGCCCAACCTGGCATCAGAGCAGTCATGCAAGTGTACCGCTCCTGGGATGCAGTGGAGAAGGCCGCGCGTCCGTATTCCCAGGTGATGCAAGATAAGCCGCTGATAACCGCCTCTGACTCATCGGGGACACCATCCTGGTAATCCTGGAAGCTATTTCATGCCAACTTGGAGCGGCATCCTGATCGAGTTGCAAAAATCCCAAGCAGAAGGAAAGCCACCAGACTTCGACATGGTGCGTCGCAAGTACCTCGTCCAAGTTCACGAACACACGGGCAGGGACGTAATCCTTTACGCGACCAAATGGACTCAGCCTGAATCTCCTGGCGGGCCGCTCGTCAGCATTGTGGACGAGGACCTCCAAGGCCTCATGGAAGTATTGCACGGTCTCTCTGGCCGGAATCTGGATCTGATACTGCACAGTCCTGGCGGGTCCCTGGCCTCAGCAGAATCCTTCGTCACGTATCTGCGGTCCAAGTTCAGGCACATTCGGGTTGTTGTCCCGCAGTTCGCCCTGTCCGCTGCTACGATGATTGCCTGTGCAGCGGATTCCATAGTTCTCGGCAAGCACTCTTTCTTGGGGCCAATTGACCCCCAGATCACGGTAAACACCAAACTGGGACCTCGGATGATCCCTGCCCAAGCCATCCTGGGGCAGTTCGAACGCGCCAAGAAGGAATGTGTTGATCCCGCAAGATTGGCCGCCTGGCTTCCGATGCTCGACCAATATGGCCCCGATCTCCTTGTGCAATGCCAAAATGCATCGGACTTGTCCGAACAATTGGTGCGCGAGTGGCTGTCGCGATATATGTTCAAGAGAGAACGCGATAGGAAATCCAGGGCCGATAGGATCGCCAAATGGCTCGCCAACCACAACCATTGGAAGAGCCACAATCGACATATTCCTCGCCAGGTGCTCAAACGAAAGGGCCTGAAGATCGAGGCGCTGGAGAAGGACCAGACGGCCCAGGACCTTTTCCTTTCCATTTTCCATGCTACGACACATACCTTCACTGGCACTCCCGCTGTCAAAATTATTGAGAATCACCTGGGCAAGGCATTCATAAAACAATTTCGTCTGATGATGCCAGTCCAGATGGAAGTGCGACGCCCGGAAGAGCAGGCTCCTCCTGCCACGGCGCGGGCCTGAACAGAAAAATATCCCCTCTTCTAAACTACGTCAACGTCCCACGACCCTCGGCCCTCCGAAAGCCAATCCGCAATTCGCACTCCGCAATCCGCAATTATTCCACCGTCACGCTCTTCGCCAGGTTCCTGGGTTTATCGACCGCACAGCCCCGCATCACGGCCACGTGGTAGGCCAGCAACTGGAGCGGCACGACGTTCAGGATGGGCTGGAAGGGTTCCGGCACGTCGGGCACGTGCAGGACGTGTTTGGCCAGGCGCCGGATTTCCTTGTCGCCCTCGGTGGCCACGGCGATGATGTGCCCGCCGCGGCTCCGCACTTCCTCCATGTTCGAGAGGACCTTGTCGTACTGGAGGCCCCGGTTCGCCAGGAACACCACGGGCATGCCCTCGGTGATGAGGGCGATGGGCCCGTGTTTCATCTCGGCGGCGGGCAGGCCCTCGGCGTGGACGTAACTGATCTCCTTCAGTTTCAGCGCCCCCTCCAGCGCCACGGGGTAATTGTATCCCCGGCCCAGGTAGAGCCAGTTCGGGCAGTCCTTGTACCGGGCGGCCACTTCCTGGATCTTCTCGTTGAGGGCCAGGACGTGCCGCACGCGCTCGGGCATGGCCTGGAGGCCCTTGATGATCTCCCGGGCATGGTAGGGCGCCAGGTGCCGCCGCCGGCCCAGGTACATGGCCGTCATGATGAGGACCACCAGTTGGCTGGTGAAGGCCTTGGTGGAGGCGACGCCGATTTCCGGCCCGCAGTGCAGGTACACGCCCGCATCGGTCTCGCGGGCGATGGTCGAACCCACCACGTTGACGATGCCCAGGCAGAGGGCCCCCTTGAGCCTGGCCTCGCGCACGGCGGCCAGGGTGTCGGCCGTCTCGCCGCTCTGGCTGATGGCGATGACAAGGGTCCCCTCGTCGATGATGGGATTGCGGTAGCGGAATTCGCTGGCGTAGTCCACCTCGGTGCACACGCGGGCGATGTCCTCCAAGAGATACTCGCCCACCAGGCCCGCGTGCCACGCCGTGCCGCAGGCCGCCAGGATGACCCGCCGCGCGTGCGTCAGTTGCTTGGAGATGTCGCGGATGCCGCCCAGGACCACCTCGCCGGCCTCGGCGTCCAGGCGGCCGCGCATCGTGTCGGCCAGGCTCTCGGGCTGCTCCGTGATCTCCTTGAGCATGAAGTGCGGGTAGCCCTTCTTCTCGATCTGCTCCAGGCTCCACTCGACCTGCTGCACTTCCTTGTGCGTCGGGACGGCGTCGACGGTGGCGGTTCGGATGCCGTCTCGCCGCAGGGTGGCCATCTCGCGGTCTTCCAGGTAGATGACGTTCGTGGTGTGCTCGATGATGGCCGAGGCGTCGCTGGCCACGATGTACTCGCCCTCGCCGATGCCCACGATGAGGGGCGACCCGTTCCGCGCGGCCACCAGCACGTCCGGCTCGTCGGCGTGGATGACGGCGATGCCGTACGCCCCGCGGACCTCGCGCAGGCCCGCCTGCACGGCCTGTTCCAGGTTGCCCTTGTAGTGGCGGGCGAAGAGGTGGGCGAGGACCTCGGTGTCCGTCTCGCTCTTGAAGACCACGCCCTCGCTCTCCAGCAGTTGCCGCAGGGCCGACCAGTTCTCGATGATCCCGTTGTGGACGACGGCGAGTTTGCCGGAGGTGTCGGTATGCGGGTGGGCGTTGACGTCGTTCGGCGCCCCGTGCGTGGCCCAGCGGGTGTGGGCGATGCCGAGCGTGCCGGCCAGGTTGTGCCCCGCGGTCAGGGCCTCCAGCGCAGCAATCCGCCCTTTGGCCTTCAGGACCAGCAGGTGCCCGTCATGGTCCTGCTGGAGGGCGATGCCCGCCGAGTCGTACCCGCGGTACTCCAGGCGCTTCAGGCCTTCCAGGAGGATGGGGTAGGCCTGCTTCTGGCCGATGTAGCCGACGATGCCGCACATGGGTGCTCCTTGTCGCCCTGCCGTACCCTGCGGGGCGCGATGCGACCGTTTCAAGACAGCCGTTCTTGCTGTCTTCCAATCCGCCATTCGCAATTCACAATCCGCAATTGCCTCTTGTGGTCCTATCGACCCGCGCGCCGCAACGTCTTGAGCCTCATCTTGGGCGGAAGCAGCCGCGGCGGGCGGCAGGGGCCTGCGGCAATTGAGGATAGCCTGCGGCGGGACGGGAAACAAGGGCGCGGCGGGCTGGCAAGTAACGCAGCCGGCAAATAACGGCAAATAACGCTTGACAGGTCAGCCGCGCCCACTATGCTAAGCCCGCGACGGGGGAGATAGAGCCTCTCGGGAACGAACCCTAAGCATCGGCGGAAAGGAGACCTGAGCATGCTCGGCTTCTGGGGATTCTTGGAACTGGGATGGTGGTTGCTCCTGGCGATCCTGGTCACCCTGATCGTGGTGTTCGTCGTTGTACGCAAGAAGCAGAAGCAGCAGTAAGCCGCACCTGTCGGTTCGGATAACAAGGGCTTCGGCCCTGACGAACACGGACCGGAGGGGCCCGTTGCCTGCGGGCTCGTCCGGTCCGTGTTGTTCGGCGGGCGGCGGACGGGGCAGCCGAGGGCCGGCCGGGGCCGCGTTTTTCCTGTCAGCGAAGGCGATGTTGACAGGCCGGCGGCACATGGTAGGATACGCGTTCCTCTTGAGCGCCACTAGCTCAGTTGGTAGAGCAGCTGACTCTTAATCAGCGGGTCCAAGGTTCGAGTCCTTGGTGGCGCACCAGCCATTTTATCGGCGGCTAGTGATGACAGGTGTAGGCCGGTCGTCGCTAACCGCCGATTTTCTATAGGCTTATGGCTGTCCGCTGGCGTCACATCTTCGCCGTTTCCCGCGGCGGTCGTGTTGACAAGTGGGAGCGCCTCTTGCTCGGTCGGGCACTCTGCGCGCTGCGCCAGGCGCTGCGCGCCGGAGGGCGTGTAATGCGTGTCAGCGGGCGGTGAGGGCAGCGCGATAATGTCATCCGTGCCGGTGGCCTGAGCGATCTCACGTTCGGGCGGCTTGGGGGTGATGCCCGGTAGGCGGTCCAGGGCCGTCCGCTCGTCGCTGATAAGCGTGTGCGTGTAGTAGTCCATCGTGAGGGTGATGGTCGAGTGTCTGGCGAGGCTCTTGGCCACGGCGGGGGTGATGCCGCTACGGGCCAGCCGCGTGATGAACGTGTGCCGGAGGGCATGGAAATCGGCCACGTGGCCAGAGGCGTCCTCGTAGTTCAAGAACTTGGACTCCTCGCGGCGCTTGGTTTCCTCCGGCGCCTTGGCTTCGGCGATCCATGCCTTGCGTGCTGCCGTCAAGTCGGCTCGCATCATCTCGGCGGGCTTATCGGGCATCGCAAACAGCCGCATGTCAGCCGGTCTACTCGCCAGGAAGACGATCAGCGCTTCGGCAAGGTCACGACGCAGAGGCACAAGATCATCACGCCGGTGTTTGCTGTAGGCGGCGGCCACCTTGACGCTAGCGGTGGTCGGATCGGCCAGATCGAAACTGGCCAGCGTGAGGCTCCCAAGTTCGCTCGCGCGAAGCCCCGTCTCGACCGCCAGCCGATAGAGCATGGCGCGGTCGGGACCGGCCATGTGGCATACGACCGGCCCCTTCTCGGCCGTAGCGATCAGCCAGGCCAACTCGTCATCGGTAAGCGCCCGCCGCACGTGCCTGCGGTCGGTGTTGGCGTTCAACTTGGCCACCTGCATCATGGGGTCGGTCCGCATCCGCTCGTTTCGGAAGAGCCAGCGGGTGAAACTCTTGATTGCCGTCAACCGGGCGTTGATGCTGCGCGCGCTGGGGATACGGGGCTTCTGCCTGCCGATGGTGACGCCGTTACGCTTCAGGTGCACGACATAGACCGAAACCTCGGCCGGGTCGAAGTCGGACGGTTTCTCAAAGCCGCAAGCCTTGTTCACTTCGCGGATGTAGTAAAGGGCGGTGCTAATGTGCTTCCGCGTGGCACCTTTGCCCAGGAGCGCCGACTCGAACGCCTTGAGGTGATCCTCAAGAGGCAGGGCCTCCGCGTGGGCCAGTTTCTCGGCCCGCGAGTTGATGATACCCTCGCGCCGCAGCATGGCGTCGCCTTCGAGTTTGCGGGCCAGGGCCTCCGTTGCCTTGCGGTCCTTGCACCCGCAGACCGTCTTTCGCTTGCCCGGCCGCAAGGTGTAGGTGATGTAGTACGGCCCGTCCTTCTTGCGTCGCCAAAGGCTTGCCATTGCTTCGACCTCCCTGCCGTGCCTTCCCATCATCCCTTGTGTAACGTTTTCCGCCGCCTCTGTAAAGGCGGTTTCTGGATTCTGTCTAATATCCACAACACTCAATTTCGCGCCACGCGACCTCCTCGGCGTCCGCTTCGCTCAGGCCGCCGTCGATGGTGCAGATGGCGACACGCTCCTCCCACGCATCGCGGTGGTTGTCATCCAATGCCGCCAGACGCTCGCAACGGATGGCCCGGACGACCTCCACCTTGTGCTGACGCACGCGGTCCACCATGTCGGCCGTGACCCTGGCCTTGGGCCGCAGATGCAGGTTCCCGCCTTCGACCCTGACCGACACGCCGAGGCCGTGGAGTTCCGCTATCAAGGCCGTGGCCGCAGTCATAGGACCACCTCGTCCGAGTCCTCAATTGCGTCTTCCGAAATGGGAGGGGCAACACCGTCCATACCGTCCAGACTGCCCTCGGACGGCTGTAACTCGCTCTGGAACAAGGCGTTATCGCTCGGACGGTCAGCGGGCGGCGCTGCGCCCACAGCGTCCGTACCGTCCGAGATGCGCCCAAGGTGAATGAGGCGCTTCCCGGACTTCGAGAACGACACGTCGATGCCGGTCGCCCGCAGGTTCGGCGCGATGCGGCGAAGGTCGCCGGAGAGTTTCCGGGGCGAGCCGGGCCACTCCTTACGATGGCGGGTCTTGTCATCCGCGAACTTCTCAAGTTCAGTGAGGAGTTCTGTTGACGAGCCTTGCCAGGGGCCACGGGTCTCCATGAACGCCTGGAGGACAAGGCCGATGACCGATGCTTCAATCGCGGCGTCGTTTGCGGACGAGCGGTTGGCGGCGTACGCGCTGATGAACGTGCCGGGGGGCCAGCCGAGGCTCTGCTCGCAGGCCGTCACCCAGATGGCAAGATCAGCCATACGCGGCAGCCGGTCCAGATGGACGCCGGCCTCGCCGGCAAGACCGGCTGACACGGCATCCAAGAGGGCGCCCAGAATCTTCGGCCGCGCCGCCTCGAACGCCCGCCGCAGGGTCTTTTCATCCTTCCGCTGGCTCTCCGGGATCGCCATGAGCGTGACGTTAAGGGAGCGGTCCAGAAGGTCGGACCGTGTGGCCAGGTCGGTGATGCCATTGATGGCCACTGGCCGCTGGGCGTCAAAGATGACTTCCTCGCGGTCGCTGTAGAGTTCGCGCGTGGCGAACCCGCCGCCCGTGCTCAGCCGGCACAGGGCATCGGAAAGCCAGGGCTGGACGTGCGAGAGGTTGTCGAAAGCCTGGACCCACGAGTTGGCGGCGGCGATCACCAGGTCGCGGACCTCCTTGGGTTCGCTCCGTAGCGGGGCCGAGTTCGGGTCCACGAGTTCTCGAAGGAGGCGCTGGAGCGTGCTCTTGGCCGAGCCCTGTTCGCCGCTGACATTCAGGATCGGGAAGGGGCCGCGCTGCCGCAGGCACCCCAGGAGCCACGCCACTACCAGCACAAAGTCCGAGTCGTCGCGGACGTTGAGAAACGGCCGCAGGTCGCCGATCTTCCCGCCCTGTTCGGGTGCCGGCAGAGGCAGGAGGCCGCGCGGCCTGATGAACCGCACCGGCGGCTTTCCGGCGACGACCTCCCAGCCTTTGCTTGTGACGCGGACGGCTCGCCATGCGTCGTCGGCCAGATCCAGCCAGACGGCGCCGTCGGCCTCGGCGAGACGGACGAAGACAGGTTCCATAGGGCACTCAAACAGGGCCTTGGATTCAATATCCTCAAGGGCCGCCTGCATGGCATCGGAGTGGGCGGCCTGGTTATGCTCCTCGCGCAGTCGGCGCCGGAGCCAGAGTCGGAAGCCCCGTGATCGCACGGGCCACGTCTCGGAATGCTCGGCGACCTCGACTACTGCGTAGGCCGCCTGATCGGCGTCGTGGAATAGATCGGCCTCCGTGAATGCTATGTCTGCCAGGAGGTCGGCGGTGGCGGGGTCCTTGCCATGTTTCGGCGCCTGTTCGTCGGCCTTGGCGAGCCAGCGGGCCCGCTCGTCGCAGATGCGGAGCAACTGAGCCTCGACTTCGGCCGGCCCGACGGCGGGCAGCACCTCCGTAACCTTGCGGATGAACTTCTCGCGGGCGCCGTCCCTGGCGAGATCGACTTTCGATACACAAACCGATTCCTCGGCCACGAGGACGCGCAGGACGGCCACATACGTCCGGCCGCCGGTGAAACGCGGCTCGATGAGGACCTCCCCCTCGACGAGGGGAGGCGTTTCGGCGATGACGGCGCTTTCGCTCATAGGGTCGTCACTTTCACGGTCAGCCGTCGCACCTCGGCCGCGTCGATTCGATTGTGAATCTCGTCGGCGGTGGCGCCCTGTTGGCGCCATGCCCGCAGGTCCTTGTGCGGTGCGGGCGGTGCGATGACCTTGAGGCTTGGGACATACGGCACGAGGGTGGCCACCAGGCTCTCTGCCCCGCGCTGGCCGGGGCCATCGGCATCGGCTACGATGATCACCCACGCTGGACGGCGGGGGCGGAAAAACTCGACGAGTAACCGAGCCCCATGCGTGCACGAGAACCGTCCCACGGCCGTGAAGCCCAGGTCGCAGGCGGCCGCGGCGTCGGTCGCCCCTTCGCACACGATGATCGAGTAGGCCGTGAACAGAGGTAGCAGTTCCTGCGGGACGTAGAGGCCCGCCCGGTGGCCAGGCATGATCCGTTTCGACCCGTCGGGGAAGCGGCGGTTGATGCCGATGATGCGGCCGGCGGCACCGGTCATCGGCCAGGTCGAGCATCCTTCCCGCTCGCACCAGCCGACGCGAAACTGCCGGAGCGACTCGACTGAGAGACCCAGGCTACGGGCGAGGCGGTGCAGATAGTTGCCACGCTCGGCCACCGAGCAGAACTCCTCGGCCAAGGCCGACACGTCCCCTCGCGGCATGGCGATCTCGATCCGTCGCGGTTGGGGGCGGCGGGGTCTCCAGTTGGGCAGATGGTGCAGATACCCCGCCTCGCCGCAGCGTTTGACGGCGCCATCGCTGACCCGCGCGCAGATCGCGGCCGTGCCGTCGGCCGACACAAGGCACCAGTCAGGGTGGTCGCAGACGGGGCAACGACGGTCGCGAGAGACACGAATCCAGTTGCCCTTCATTGACGGCTACCTCCCGCCAGGCCAGCAAGGTACGTCTCGACGTCCGATTGCCGCCACCGGACCGTCTTCGGGCCGATCCGCAGGGGCTTGGGGAAATCCCCACGTCCGCCCTCCGCCAGGGCGGCCAGGCGCCAGCACGTCCGCGGATGGATGTTCAGCATGTCCGCCAGTTCCTTGACCGTCACCAACCTGCATACAGCCCGCTCTGCAACGACCATTCGCCACCTCCGCTTCACATGGGATCCACTGAATGGCTCGGGTCCTCTTGACCCGACGTGCGCATGAGTTCTTTCCCCGCGCTGCATCACGGCGAGCCGCCGGTGTGTTCCGGCGGGTCATGCCGCGGGGACGCGGTTGAACCGGTACCGCCGAAGTGGCCCTCTTGCCCGTGGCGGCTTGCAAGGGCAGTAAGCACGGCCCTGTAATCGAAGACCAGTCGCCGGCCGACCCGCAGGTTCGGCAGACGGCCGGCCAGCGCCTCGGCCCTCAGCCACCCGCGCGGCAGTCCCGTTCGCCGGGCCAAGTCATTCAGCGAGACGTATACGGCATCGTTCATGCCTTCCATCTTCAGGCACGATTCTCAGGAAGCCAAGGTAGTTGTCAGGACTTTCACGCTTGAGGCGGGAAGAATCACGCTTCGTACCGAACTATCACGGTTTTGGGGATGGGGCGTCTTTGAACCGGTCGGGCCAGAGGCGACGCACGTCAGGTTCGGAATAGTGGTATCGTTCCGCGTCCGCCCTTGGTTGGTGGACACGAATGCGTTTTTTCCGTTTCTCGTCCCGCAGCGATTCCGGAGAAATGTTGTAATGCTTCAGGAAGTAGCGGGGCGGGTAGTACGGTCCGCCATCGTCCGGCTGGGTCCACCAGGGTCGCAAAGGAGAGGTGTCTGCGCCGAGAAACCGGCTGAGCGCCTTCAGCGTGACGACCAACTCCTCGGCATGCTGCAAGGCCCGTTCAAGAAGCGGCGTTCGCCAGGACAGGCCGGCCTTCTTGGGCGGGGTCTCCGCCTGCCTCACGGCCTCAACGCATGCCCTGCATTCGCGCTCCACGCGTGCGGCCACGGTGGCGTGACCCGCGAGTTCCAGCGCCACGACGATCTCTTTGCAGGCGCCGGGCAGGCGGCGACGGCAGGTCCGAAGTTCTGCCTCGCGCGCCTCTGCGGGCTGATCGGCATTGTTCAACACGGCCAGGATCGTTTCGACGTCCCGTGCGAGGGCGAGGAACAGATCGGTCGGCTCTGGCTTCATCCTGCGGCCCTCATCGCGACTTGCTGGAGGAGATCGGCGAAGGCCTTGGCCTGCTGTCGCAGGCTGGCTCGCCCGGCATCGGTCCGCTTCAGGCCCTTGTTGTACACGGCACAGATGCGGTCAAACGCGCCGGCCTCCTTGTGGATGAACTCAATCGCCCGCTCGATCTCGGCGGCCTCCGCCGAATGGTCGCGGAGCTCAAGACCCACGATCACATCCTTTGCCGCCTGCCGAGCCGACAGGTTCAGCCGCAGGAGGTTGCCGACCATGCTCTTGCGGGGGTGGCCCAGTATCTTGGACCAGTCGAGAACCAGATCCGTCAGTTCGCGTATGGGCAACGGTTTGACTGCTGCCATAGCCTCTGCTCCGGTACGCAATCCTGAAAACACCGTCTTATCCATTGCACCTCGCACCCGGCGGACATTTGTTCGGCGCCAGCCGCAGGGAAACGGCATTGTATTCCACTTTCAGGCGGGAGCAAGGTGTTCGTCGTGTGTAAGCGCTGAACCGGATGGGAGTGCTTGGCAGAAGCTCGTTAAGATCGGAACCAAGGTTGTGTTCACAGTTTGGCACGTGGCCCTTCAGGCGGTCGTGGCCTACTTCGGGCCATCTTTGAGCGAATCGGATGGCTACGAATGCATGAAGAGGTGCGCGGATAACTGCGTCTGGTGAGGAAGCCTACCGGCGAATACGGCAAAGAACATTGCGTTTGCAGTGCAGCATTCCTATGATTTGGGCACCTGGGCATCCTATTGCGGATAAACGGCCGGTTGCCGCAGTCGGGCAAGCCCATGGGTTGGCTCTTGGCGTATGTCGGGCAGTGCGATAGCGCACGGAACCGTTCTGGTTGAGAACAGCATGGGCACGGACGAAAGGACATCCCGGAGGTCCGGCGGCTTACTTCCGGTTTTGCCGTCGGCGGACAGCCTCGACTTCGAGCGGTTCGTGTCCGCCTTTTCGCGGGTGTTCGCCATTATGTCAACGGAGGCTGTTGGCAGGGCGATTGTTCACAGGAACCGGCTCCCGGGTACCCTATGAGTTGGATTACTGTCATCTGGGCCATGGTCGTGTCCGCGTGTATCACGCTGGCGGTGATGCATTTGCTGATCTGGTGTCGGCGACGGGATGCGTGGGGTCACGCGATCTTCTCGGTGTTGGCGGTAGCCACGGTCTTCCTGGCGGCCTGTGAGGTCTGGATGATGCGGACCGAGACGGCCGAGGAGGCTGGCATGGCCCTGCGATGGGGTCACGTGCCGTTCTGGGTGTTGACCCTCTCGCTGGTCGGCTTCGTGCGGCTTCACTTGCGGGCGGGGCGACCGTGGCTCGCTTGGGCAGTCTGCGGCGTGCGCACGCTGTCGCTTATCCTCAATTTCGTCTTCTCGCCGAATCTCAATTACCGGGAAATCACCGCCCTGCGGCACATCCACTTCTTCGGGGAAACCATCTCCGTTACGGAGGGCGTGGCGAATCCCTGGATGCTGGTCGGTCAGGCGAGTTTGCTGTTGCTCGTGGTTTTTGTCGCGGACGCCACGCTCACCGTCTGGCGTCGAGGCGACCGGCGTCAGGCGCTGTTGCTGGGCGGCGCCATCGTATTCTTTGCCGCAGCGGCAACGGGGCAGATCGTGCTGGTTCTCTGGGGAGTCGTGCCCACGCCGTTCACGATCTCCTTGTTTTTCCTTGGCATCGTCGTGGCGATGAATTTCGAATTGAGTGATGAGGTGTTTCGCGCCGCGAGGCTTTCGGACCATTTGCGAGAGAGCGAGGCGCGGCTGAGAGATATCACGTTCAGCGCGGCCGATTGGGTGTGGGAAGTGGACGAGAATGGCGTTTATACCTACAGTTCGCCGAAGGGCGTTGAGCTTCTTGGGAACGTTATCGGGAAAACGCCTTTTGATTTCATGCCGCCGGATGAGGCCGAAAGAGTCGCGAAGGTATTCTCCGGAATTACGGCAAACAAGGCGCCCATCAGGAATCTGGAGAATTGGAATATCCGGCCGAATGGCGACAGAATCTGCCTTCTCACCAATGGCGTGCCCATCTTGGATCAGAAGGGGAATCTCAAGGGTTACCGCGGCGTGGACAAAGACATCACCGAACGCAAGCGGGCGGAAAAGGCACTGCAGGAGAGCGAGGCCCGTTATCGAGGCATATTCGATGGGGCACTGGAGGGGATATCCAGGACCACATTGCAGGGAACGATCCTGGTTGCCAACCCCGCCCTGGCTAAGATGCTGGGGTATGATTCGGCAGAGGACGTCGTTCGCGGAGTGGTTGATTCGGCCCTCCAAGTATGGGCAGACCCGGCGGAGCGATCCCGTCTTGCTCAGTTGCTTGAGGAGCAGGGATCTGTCCGCGGGTATGAATGCCGGTTCTTGCGCAAGGACGGGACAGAGATCTGGGTGTCACTCAGCAGCCGGGCCTTTCGCGGACCGGACGGACAGACGGCCTACTACGACGGTTTCATCGAGGACATCACCGACCGCAGGCAGAACGAGGAGTCTCTTCGCGCCGCGTACGTGGAGATACAAGCCCTCAAGGAGCGCCTGGAGGCCGAGAACCTCTACCTGCGCAGCGAAATACGGACGGTCGCGGGCTACGAGGAGATCATCGGCCAGAGTGAGGCCATCCGCCAGGTCGTGGGCCAGGCCGAACAGGTGGCGCCCACAGACAGCACCGTCCTGATCCAGGGCCAGACGGGAACAGGCAAGGAACTGCTGGCGCATGTCATCCACATGCGCAGCCCGCGCAACGGCAAGCCGTTTGTCACGGTGAACCTGGCCTCGCTGCCCTCGTCGCTGCTGGAGGGCGAGTTGTTCGGCCGCGAGAAGGGCGCCTACACCGGCGCCATGACGCGGCAGACGGGGCGGTTCGAGGTGGCCGATGGCGGCACGATCTTCCTGGATGAGATCGGCGAGATGCCGTTGGAGACGCAGGCCAAGTTGTTGCGCGTGCTGCAGCAGGGCGAGTTTGAGCGGCTGGGCAGTACCCTTACCTTCAAGGTCAATGTCCGGATCATTGCCGCGACAAACAGGGACCTCGCGAGCGAGGTGCGCAACGGCCAATTTCGCGAGGACCTCTTCTATCGGCTGAACGTTTTCCCGATCCGCATGCCGCCGTTGAGCGAGCGCCGCGAGGACATTCCGCTTCTGGCCTGGTCGTTCGTCAAGGAGTTCGGCGAGAGGATGGGAAAGCGGATCGAACGCATCAGCCGGCGCAGTATGGAGACCCTGCAGGCTTACTCCTGGCCTGGGAATGTGCGGGAACTGAGGAATGTCATGGAGCGGTCCATTATCCTGACCTCAGGCGTCGATCTGCAATTGGCGATGCCCGAGACGCCTGCAGACGCTCCCGCGACATTCCTGACGCTTGCGGACGCCGACAGGCAGCACATCCTGGGTGTTCTGAAGATGACCGACTGGCGGGTCAGCGGGAAGGGCGGCGCCGCCGAACGGCTGGGCCTCAAGCCGTCAACGCTTGAGTCCAAAATGAAGAGACTGGGCATCCGCCGCGCCCCGTGAAGTTCCTGAAGGAGGCCTGCCCGTGCCGACAGCGCACCACTTTGAGCAGCACTTCCGGGCGTCCGCAACCGTTCGCGACATCGTCATTGGCATGTCTGATGGGTTGACCGTGCCCTTCGCCTTGGCCGCGGGATTGACCGGGATCACCGCCGCCACGGGCATCGTCGTCACCGGCGGCTTGGCCGAGATTTCTGCGGGGGCGATCTCTATGGGCCTCGGCGGCTACCTGGCTGCCAAGACCGACGTGGAGCACTACAAGGCCGAGAAGGCGCGCGAAACGCATGAAACCGAGACCGTGCCTGAAGTGGAAGCCGAAGAGGTGGCGGCCATCCTCCGTGGCTACGGGCTTTCGGCCGAGCAGGTGGCCCCGGTGGTCAAGGCGCTGCAGGCCCGGCCAAAACAGTGGGTCGATTTCATGATGCGCTTTGAGTTGGGGCTGGAGGAGCCGCAGGCCTCGCGCGCCCGGCGCAGCGCCTTGACGATCGCCCTGTCTTATGTGATTGGCGGGATGATTCCCCTGTCGCCCTACCTCGTGGCCGGCGACGTGCAGACCGGCCTGCTGGCTTCGGTGGCTGTTACCCTGCTCGCCCTGTTCATCTTCGGTTATGTCAAAGGACGGTTCACCGGCCTGAAGCCCGTGCGGGGCGGACTGCGAACCCTGCTGATCGGCGGCCTGGCGGCCGGAGCGGCCTTCACCATCGCCAAACTGATCGCCTGAAAAGACAAGTCCAAGACGAATCGCCCCCCGCACATTCACGACATTTCGTGAGGCTCGCGGTATTTCGTGAGCATTCCGCATCCTCCCTATTCTGCCAAGTTTCACGGGTAATCACGTAACCGTGCTTGGTACAAGGTGTTAGCGTTCTTCCGCTCGTTTTTCTTCCCCTTTGGCACAGCGATTGCTCTAGTGTTTTCCAGAGCGAGCCGGTTTTCCTTCCATTTTTCGTTTGCACGTTCAATGGCGAGCACTAGCAAGATAGGAGGACGAGAGCAATGAAGCACTCCAGCGTCATTGCGGCAGGTCTGCTGGTAATCCTTGTCGGAGGCTTTGCGTGGGCCGCTGATGCCGTGCCGCAGCCCGCCGGTAAAGCCCAAACGCTTTTCCTCTCCCAGTCCGCTGCCGACCCTCTCAAGGACGGCAAGGCTCCGCAAGGTTCTGAGGCCCCGGCCGCCGGTCAAGCGCCGGCGAAAAGCGAAGAAGGCGGAAGTACCGAGGCCATGGCCAAGGCAGCCCAGAATCCCATCGCCAACATGATCAGCGTGCCGTTCCAGAACCAGATGAACTTTGGGGCCGGGAAGTACGACAAGATGCAGAATATCCTTAACATTCAGCCTGTCATCCCCATCTCGCTGAGCGAAGACTGGAACCTCATTACGCGAACGATCATGCCGTTCGTATGGCAGCCCGAACTGGCTCCGCATGTCGGGCCGGAGGCCGGGTTGGGCGACGTGCAGTTGTCGTTGTTCCTGTCTCCGGCCAAGTCCCAAGGCCTCACCTGGGGAGTAGGCCCGGTGTTTCAGTTCCCCAGCGATACAGACGCTCTCCTGGGGGCCGGAAAGTTTACGGCCGGCCCCAGTTTCGTGGGACTAGTGATCGACGGCCCATGGCTCTACGGCGCCCTGGTTCAGAACGTCTGGTCCTATGCGGGCCACTCGAATAGAGGCCGTGTCAACCAGTTCATGATACAGCCGTTCGTCAACTACAACTTCAAGGGAGGGTTCTACCTGACCTCGTCGCCCGTCATTACCGCCGACTGGACCGCCGACAGCGACAATCGCTGGACGGTCCCCGTGGGCGGTGGCGCGGGCCAGATCTTCAAGATCGGCAAGATGCCGGTGAACGTGCAAGTGGCGGGCTACTACAACGTCGTGACCCCCGACAACGGCCCGGAGTGGCAACTCCGCCTCCAGGTACAGTTCCTGTTCCCGAAATGAGACGGTTCGAAGCCGATGCGCGTTCGTGGTGAACCGTCGGTTGGAAGACTCGTAGGGAGGCTGGGATGATCATACTGACGATCCGCATGACAGTCCAACCCCGGAATCGTGCCGCCGTCTTGAACGTGATCCGGCCCATGCTGGGCCCCACGAGCGTGGAGATGGGGTGCGCGGGCTGCCGCATGTCCGCAGATGTCGACGACGAGAACGTCCTGACGTTTTTGGAGGAATGGGATACCCAGAAGAACCTGGACAGGCACGTGCGGTCGAACGGCTTCCGGGACTTGTTGTCGGTGCTCGATCTGGCCAGCGAACCCCCGGAGGTCCAGATTCACACGGTCACGGAGGCTCGGGGTATGGAGGTCATCCGGGCGGTGCGATTGGAGCACCAGTAGGAGAACGGTTCGCCGGGCCTTTCAGCCGGGGGGCTGTGTGGGGCTTGCCAGAGGGCACGCCGCTATTCGAGGCGTTAGTGACTGCCGTGTCGGTCGTCGCAATGGAGGCTTGAATGGAATTGGACGCAATACCCATGTGGGCCGTCTTTGCGGCAACGATCATCATCGTGATGGTTGCCAATGAGGTGGGATACAGGCTGGGGCGAGTCAGCCATCGGCACTCGGATGATGAGAAGGAGTCGCCGGTCTCGGCTATTGCAGGCTCCATCCTGGGCCTGACGGCGTTCATGTTGGCGTTCACCTTCGGGATTGTGACCGACCGGTATGATGCCCGCAAGGCGCTCGTGCGCGATGAAGCCAACGCGATCGGCACCGCCTATTTGCGGTCAGATTTCCTGCCGGAGCCTGATCGCGGCGAGGCGGCGAATCTTTTCCGGCAGTACGTTGATGATCGCTTGGTCGCGGCTCAGTCGCGCGATCTCGACCAGACGCATCGGGTGCTCATGGCGTCGGACCGGATTCAGCGTCAACTGTGGCAAATGGCCGTTGTGAATGCCCGCAAGGACATGAACTCGGATGTTGCCGCCCTCTACATTGAATCGCTGAATGCGGTTATCGACCTGCATGCAACGCGGGTGGCCGTCGGTCTTCATGCGCGGGTTCCTGCCGGCATCTGGCTGGTCCTTGGCGTCCTCGTCATTCTCGGTTGCACGGGCGTCGGGTACCAGATGGCCATTGCGGGCTCCAGAAGGTCGCGGGCAATGCCGATCCTGGCCTTCGCATTCGCCATGGTGATCGTGCTGATCACTTCGCTTGATCGGCCCATGAGCGGCTTTATCACGGTATCCCAGCAGCCGCTTGAGGATCTCAGGGCCTCAATAGCCACGGACTTTGAAGGCCGTTCAGGCCGCAGAGAGAAACCCTGACAAAATGGAGCGAACCATTGCGGCGGCTGGGGTGCCGCATGGGGCTGGTCTAAGGAGGAACGAATGCCATTTAGAAGAAAAGAGGGCAGGGCCGACCGGAACCGAACATCACGGGTTGGTGGGCTGCTTTGCCTTGCGGTAATCACGTTTCTACTGCCGGGTTGCGGCATAGGCCCGACCGTGCTTGGGCGTGACCGGCTGGACTACCAGACGGCCCTTTCGGAATCGTGGAAGCAGCAGATACTCCAGAATCTTGTCCGCATCCGCTATGCCGACGCGCCGGTCTTCCTTGAGGTGACATCGATCATCAGTCAGTACCAGGTGGGAGCCCAATTGAATGCAGGGACATCGCTCAACAATCCGCCTTGGTCGCACCAGGAGCAGTTCAGCGGTTCGGCGGCGTACTCCGACAAGCCCACGTTGACCTACATGCCGATGACGGGCGAGAAGTTTGCCCGCAGCCTCTTCATGCCCATTTCGCCGGCGACGATCGTCTCTCTTGTCCAGGCGGGCTGGCCGGTGGACATGACACTTCGACTGACGTGCGCGTCTGTCAACGGCATCCGCAACCGTGCGCAAGGGCCGGCCATGGCAAGGGCGGGCGACCCCGAATTCGAGGAATTGCTGGCCGCCTTTCGTCGGATTCAGCTTGATGGCACGATTGCCACGCGAATCGAGAAGAAAGGCGTTGTGGAAACGGCGTTCGTGATCATCAGCCAAGAAACGTCGAAGCAGTCGCAGGTTGATGAGGCGCGGGTGCGGGAATTGCTGGGCCTGGATCCGAACGCCAAGGAGTTACGCCTGGTCTATGGTGTGGTGGCATCCGGCAAGACGGAACTGGCGATGCAGACCCGCTCGATGTCGCAGTTGCTCCTGGAACTGGCCGGCTGCATCGACGTGCCGGCCGAGCATGTCGCCAGCGGCAAGACCTACCCGAATCCCAAGGAGAAGGATGCGCTTGCGTTCATCCGCATACACTCGGGCGTGATCAAGCCCTCGGAGGCCTTTGCCGAGGTTCAGTACAGGGGGCATTGGTTCTGGATTGACGACGGAGACTTCGCTTCCAAGCGCATGCTCACGCTGATGATGATGTTCTTCTCGCTGGTCGAGCCGGGCGGCGGGGCGGGGGCGCCCATCGTCACGGTGAATGCCGGATAAGGAGTCTTGTGCATGTGCTCGACACGCCGCTGGTTACAGGTTGCTCAATAGGATGTGATACGAAGTATGACAGAAACCATCCAAATTCCCGAGTTCTCGTTGTTCGGCGGGCCATTGCAGCGGCTGGGATGCCGACTGGGCCTGGTCCGGGGAACGACGAATACCGTTTGGCTGGGGCTTGCGCTTGGCCTGTTGGCATGGGGTGTTCTGGTGTTGCTGGCGATCCTGCAAGGGTTCGGCCTCAAAGTGTTTTCTCTTGCCGTCATCGGCGTTCATGTCCGCCTGCTGGTCGCCATTCCGTTGTTTTTCGCGTGTGAAACGTGGGTGGGTCCCCGGATGGCGGAGTTTGTCCGCAACATCGTACGCTCCGGCCTGGTGCCGGAAACCGAGTTGCCGGCCCTGGCGTCGGCCATCCGCCGCGTCGGTCGGCTGAAAGACTGCTGGCCGGCGGAGGTTCTTTTTCTCCTGGCGGTGTTTGCGGCGCCCGTGATCGAGTCGTTCGTTCAACTGCCGGGCAGTACGGGGAACTGGACATCGATCCTTGACCAGGCTGGAGGCAAACTGACCTGGATCCATGGCTGGTATTTGGTGTTCTGCCTGCCGCTCTTTCGATTTCTGATGTTTCGCTGGCTCTGGCACCTGGTCCTCTGGGCGTATTTTCTCTGGCGCGTGAAGAGGCTCAATCTCCGCCTCATCCCGACTCACTCTGATGGTGCGGCAGGGCTGGGGTACCTGGAGGTGGTGCAAGAGCATTTCATCCCGCTGGTGGTGGCGATCTCGGCGGTGCTTTCCGCACAGTTCGCGGAAGACATCTTTGCGGGAACGATGGCGTTTGAGGAACTGTACGTCTTGGTTCCGGCAGTCTTTCTTCTGACCGCGGTGCTGTTTGTTGGCCCGCTCCTGGTGTTTATCCGCAAGCTCTGGGAATGTCGGGCAACAGGCTTGAACGAATACATGGCCATGGCGGCGCGGTATGCGCAGGCGTTCGACCGTAAGTGGGTCCGGGACGAAACGGCGTCGGGCGAATCCCAACTGGGGACGCCGGACATGCAGTCGCTGGCCGACCTGACGAACAGCGTAAACGTCGTGCGCGGGATGCGATGTATCCCCGCGAGCCGGAGGCTCATGGTGGAACTTGCGGTATACGTGATCCTGCCGATGGCGCCCCTGCTGCTCATGAAGTATCCCTTTGAGCAGTTGGTGAAAGAATTATTTCAGAAGTTGATCGGCTGGTAGCCGCCTATCTGGCATCAACACCCGTCGCGGCGGTGGCGCCGGGCCGTGGCAAGAATGGAGAGAAGGAATGAGTGCGGGCAACAGGCCAAATGCCTTTCACGTTATGGCCAAGCCGACCGGCGCGCGCTGTAACCTCGCCTGCGATTACTGCTTCTTCCTGAAGAAGGAGCGGCTGTATCCGGGCAGCGAGTTCCGCATGTCCGACGACGTAATGGAGAACTACATCCGGCAGACCATCACGGCGCATACGGTGCCGCAGGTTACGATTGCATGGCAGGGCGGGGAGCCGACCCTCATGGGCCTGGACTTCTTCCGGCGCGCCGTCGAGATCGAGTTAGATGTCATGCGGCCCGGCATGACGGTCGAAAACACCCTCCAGACCAACGGCGTGCTGCTCGATGAGGCGTGGTGCAAGTTCCTGCACGAAAAACGGTTTCTCGTGGGGTTGAGCATGGATGGGCCGCGCGAGATGCACGATGCCTACCGCCGGGACAAAGCCGGAAATCCCGTGTTCGACAAGGTTGTCCGTGCGGCCCGCCTGATGCAGGAACACCAGGTCGAATTCAATATTCTCTGTACCGTCAACGCGGTCAACAGCCAGCACCCGCTGGAGGTGTACCGCTTCTTCCGCGACGAGTTGAAGGCGCCCTACCTTCAGTTCATCCCCATCGTGGAACGGGATAACGAGACCGGAGACCAGGAAGGCATGCGGGTCACCGACCGGTCCGTGAAGCCCGGGCAGTATGGCCGGTTCCTGATTGAGATCTTCGACGAATGGGTTCGTCGGGACGTAGGGCAGATGTTCGTCCAGTTCTTCGACGGTGTGCTCATGTCGTACGTGCGCGGCCGCTCCTCACTGTGCATCCTGCAGCCGACCTGCGGCGAGGGGGTCGCACTCGAGCACAACGGCGACGTGTATTCGTGCGACCATTTCGTTGAGCCGAAGCACTTGCTAGGGAACATTGCCGAGACGCCGCTCGCGGCGCTGGTGTCTTCCGAAAAACAGCGCGCCTTCGGGCGGGCGAAATCCAGCGACCTGCCCAAGACATGCCGCGAGTGCCGGTTTCTCTTCACCTGTCACGGCGAGTGCCCGAAGAACCGCGTGCTGACTGCGGCGGATGGCGAGCCGGGGCTGAACTGGTTGTGCGCCGGGCTGAAGGCGTTTTTCGAACACACGGAGCGGCCCATGAAGATCATGGCGGAACTCCTCCGCCGAGGCAGGCGGGCCGAGGAAGTTATGAAGGTCATTGGAGCGGAAGAGAAAGGGGGTGATGAAAGAGCATCGATAGAGCCGGGCTGAAACGAGCCATGTTCCTTGTGGGAGCGGGCTGAAGTTCAAGAAGTGTCATGGGAAACAAGGTTACTAGCAAGGGAGACAAGTTATGGCAGCCAAGCAACCGAACATTCTAATTCTATGGGGAGATGACATCGGCTGGTGGAATATCAGTTACAACAGCCGGGGCCAGATGGGCTACCGGACGCCGAACATCGACCGGGTTGGCAACGAAGGCGTGGCCTTCACCGACTACTACGCGCAGCAGAGCTGCACCGCCGGTCGCGCGGCCTTCATCACCGGCCAGAACCCGATCCGGACGGGCCTGACCAAGGTTGGCATGCCCGGCGCGGATGTCGGCCTGCACAAGGAAGACCCGACCATCGCGGAACTGCTCAAACCCCTGGGTTATGCCACGGGCCAGTTCGGCAAGAACCACTTCGGCGACAAGGACGAATTCCTTCCGACCATGCACGGCTTCGACGAGTTTTTCGGCAACCTCTACCACCTCAACGCCGAGGAAGAGCCGGAACTGCCGGACTACCCGAAGAACCCCGAGTTCAAGAAGAAATTCGGCCCCCGCGGCGTACTGCACTGTTTTGCCGACGGCAAGGGCGGGCAGAAGATCGAGAATACCGGCGCGCTGACCAAGAAGCGGATGGAAACCTTCGACGAGGAGGTCACGGAAAAAG
>Ga0315289_10002083_pt1 | contig 30960 bp, 21 predicted proteins | sample YL17G11_40_MG_FD_203452 | JGI IMG/M metagenome (GOLD analysis project Ga0315289, IMG submission 203452) | Sediment microbial communities from Yellowstone Lake, YNP, Wyoming, USA - YL17G11_40 | ecosystem: Environmental > Aquatic > Freshwater > Lake > Sediment | place: USA: Wyoming | collected... | reverse complement strand
AACGGGGAGAAAAGGGGGGTTGAAGTCGCTGGCTGGTCGAGTGTTCTCCAACCTTCACGACGGCTTCCTTGCGGACCTCGTCGTCGCCGCTGGCTGGAGGAGGAGGAGCAGCAGCAGCAGCAGCAGCAGCAGCAGCAGCCGGGCTCCCAGGAGTGAGGAGGAGCGGCCGCTGCTGTTGCGCACCAAGAGCGAGCACCGTCGGCGTCGTCGCCGCCCGCCGCCGAGATCGACAACGCATGTGGAGGCTGCTCCCTCGCCTTTCTTCTGCGTCACTCTTCTTCTCTTCCTCCTCTGCTGACATTCTTCGCAGTTGCAATAGCAGCTCGGCAGCAGCTTCTTCGGTGCGCTGCTTCAGCTCATCGCCGATGGACCCGGCCAGGAGAGCCGCGATGGACGCGGCGGCGACGGCTCTTTCGTCGGTGCGTTTTCCCCCCCCTCTTTTTTCTTTTTCCGCCGGTCGCAGAGGTGGAAAAAAAAAACCAACCTCTCTCCCCAGCCAACCCCCTCTTGCGCCTCCCCCGTCTCCCCTCTCGGAAAACACACAGGCGCAGCACAACCACCTCAGCAGCGACGTCGCCATCGTGCGCTCGCTGCCCTCGGAGCCGCACCTGACGATCGAGCTGACGTTGGCGGGCAAGCCCCGGTTCATGGCCCGGCCCAAGGACGAGCCTCTGGAAAAGACGCTCTCGAGGATGGCGAGGAGCGCCCTGCCGGCTGCCGCGCGCAAGGGCGGGGAGGTGCAGCAGAAGAGGGGTCCGACTGCTGCTGCTGCTGCCGCTGCTGGTTCCGCCGCTGTTGTCGAGAAGCAAGGAGGAGCGGCGACGGCAACGACAACGGCAGAGCAGCTCATCGCCGCGACCGCCCTCTTCCCTCCGACCTCCTCGTCCTCTTCTCCTCCTCGACCGCTCCCCGGGGAGACCCCCAACGGCGACGCGTGGCCCCTGGCGGCGGGGGGCACCTTGCGGGTGGGCGAGAGAGCCTTCTCGGTCGTCGTCAACCCCCCGACGGTCCTCCGGCTCTCGCTCTCGGCCGCGGCGCCGCTGAGCGGGCTGCCTCTGTCCCCCGCCGTCGACGCGCTGTTCGCCGACCGGGGCGCCGCTCGGCACGCTTGGTTCCGCCGGCACAGGCTCGGTGAGGGCGGAGCGACAGACGCGCACGCGTGGGAGGAGATCGAGGGGGAGACCGGCGCGGCCTTCGTGCCGAGGAGCGAGGACGTCGGGTGCTTTCTGAAAGTCGTCGTGACCCCCGCGCGGCGGAGAGAGGCTCCCTCTTCTTCTGCTGCCGCCCTTGTGCTGGGAGCCCCCGTAGCCGCCGAGTCCTCCGTGCCCGTCGCGCAGGGGCCCGCCTTGCCCCCCTGGCACGGGCGGGTCAAGGAAGAAGAGAAAGAGGGAGCAGGAGGAAACGAGGCGAGAAATCGCACCTCTTCCTTTTCGGCGCCGCGGTTTTCAGCAGCGTCCAACCGCCTCCGCGTCGTCACCTACAACCTCCTCGCCGACCAATATGCCGCCTCGGACTACGCCAAATCGCACCTCTTCTCGCACTGCCACCCTCGGTACCTCGAGGCGGACTACCGGAGGTCCCTGGCGGCCGCAGAGGTGGCTCGGTACGGGGCCGACGTCGTCTGCCTGCAGGAGGTCGACGAGCGCTGCTTCTGCGACGTGCTCGTGCCACTGCTCGGGGCGCTCGGGTACGAAGGGAGGTTCACGGGGAAGGCGTCGACTGTCAGGGAAGGGTCGGCGACGTTCTGGTTGAGCGAGAGGTTCGAGTTGGTCGCGAAGAGGGATGTGGTGCTGAAGGAGGTGTTTGCGAGGCTCTGGGAGGGAGGAGGGGGAGGAGGAGGAGGAGGCGAGGGAGGAGCGGCGGCGAAGAAGAGCGGCGGCGACGGCGCCGCCGCCGCTGACGACCCTCTATCCGCTTCCGCCGTCGCGGCGAGGCACGCCCCCCTGCTCCCGGCCCTGCGCTCCTCGGCCTGGCTCAGGGAGTCTCTCTCCAAAGTCTCGACGGTGGCGCAGGTGACGCTGCTGGCGCCCCGACGACAGAGGGGAGGGGAAGGAGGAGCAGGAGCAGGGGAGGAGCGCGCCGGGGGCGGCGGCCCGCTGCTGGTCACGAACACGCACCTCTTCTTCCACCCCTCGGCCCCCCACGTCCGCACCCTCCACGTCCAGGCCATGCTGACCGAGGCCGCCGACGTCGCGCGGAGGGCCGCCGCCGGGGCCAAAGGCAGGCCGCCCGCAGAGGGGGGCGGGCCGGCCGCCCTCTTCTGCGGCGACCTCAACTCGGACCTCAACGACGGCGTCCCGGGCGTCGTCGAGCTGCTGCGGGAGGGGTCGCTGCCCGGCGGGTACTGGGACTGGGCGCTGGGGGCCTCGTTCAGGTACGACGACGACGGCGTGGGGCCTCCCGTGTCCGACGCGGAGAAGCGAGTGGCAGAGAAAGAAAAAGAGACAGGGGGAGAGGCAGAGAAGGGCGAGGGCGAGGGCGAGGGCGAGGGAGAAGGAGAGGGAAGGAAGAAGAAGAAGCCCTACGGCAGCGACGGCACGCCGCTCCCGAAGCCCGTCTCAGCCGGCGACAACGGCCGCGGTGACGGGCTCTGCCCTCCCGACCTCAGGCTGCCCTTTGACTTTTTCCCCGCCGACTCGCTGAGGACGCCCTGCACGAACTACGTAAGGGGCTACTCGGGGCTGCTGGATCTCGTGTGGGCCGACCGCGGCGCGCTGAAGAGGGCCGAGGGAGCGGGCGAGCGCGACGGAGACGCGTTCTTCAGCCCGCCGCCGCCGCCGGTCGCGGCGCTCGGCGGCTTCATCCCGAACGAGCGCTTCCCCTCGGACCATTTGGCCGTGGTCGCCGACCTCGAGTGGCTCCCCAGGGGCGAGAGAAAACCCGCGGCCTCTCCTCCGGAGCCTTGCTCGGCCGGGCGAGGGCCCGCTGCGCCCTGGCCCCCCCCCTTGCCGCCGCAGACGCTGCGTCTGCCCGAGGTGCGCCTCCGCGACGAGAGACACAGCCGCGCCGTCGCGCCCGACGCCGCGGCGTCCGCCGCGGCGCTGATGATGCTCTCGGGCAGGGGGCAGACGGTCTCCGCCTCGGACCCCACGGCGCTCCCGGCGTGCGTCCTCGCCCTGCGGGCCGGGGAGATCCTGGCGGTGCCTACGGACACGCTCTACGGCGTCGCCGCCTGCGCGTGCTCGCCCTCGGCCGTCGCCCGCGTCTACGCCGCCAAGGGGCGCGGCTCGGCGGCGCCCCTGGCCGTCTGCGTCGCGGACGCCGGGGACGTCGCGGGGGTGGCCGACGTCTCGGGCCTTCCCGAGGGCCTGCTGGAGGCGATGCTGCCCGGGCCCGTGACGCTGCTCTTGAAGAGGCGCAGGAAGGAGGAGGAGGAGGAGGGGGGGGGGGGGCGGGGGCAGGCGGGCCTCCCCTCGAGGCTCTGCGCGGCGCTCAACCCGGGCACGCCGACGGTGGGAGTCCGCGTCCCCGACTCGGAGTTCATCCGCGCTCTGGCCCGCGCCCACGGCGGGCCCATCGCGCTGACGAGCGCGAACGAGTCCGGGAGGCCGCCGGCGCTAGAGGCTGCCGAGTGCTACGAGGGGAGCAGCGGCGGAAGCGGAAGCAGCGGAAGCAGCGGGACCGGGATCGCGGGCGAGTGCGCCGCGGTCGTCGACGGAGGGCGGGTGCCGGCGAGCGGCAGGGAGGGTTCGACGATAGTCGACCTGTCCTCGGTCGATTTCGCCGCCGCCGAGGGGCAGCAGCGGAGCTTCTCGATCGTGCGGGAGGGGCAGGCCGCTGGGAAAGTCCGGGAGATGCTGGTCGGAAGGTTTGGGCTGGTGGAGATGGTTTAGAAAGTTGGAGAGGAGTTTTTCCCCCTTTTTTTTTGCAAAAACCAAAAAAAAGACGGAAAAAACTCGACTTTTACACTCGATTCCTTTCTCTCTAGCGTCTCTGCATTTTCACCAAAAGACAGGAGAGATGAACGCCATCGCCGCGACCTCCCGCAGCTCCCTCTTCCTCCTGGAGAGCGCGAAAGCCAGCAGCAGCAGCAGCTCGAGCTCCAGCAACAGCTGCGGCGTCGCTCGGGCCTCGATGTCAAAGACGCTGATGCGCCGAAGCCGCCCTCGCTGCACCATCTCGGCCCTCCGGTCCTCCTCTTCTTCTCCGTCTTCTTTTCTGCATCTCCCGCTGCGAGGGATACCGCAGCGCCTGGGAGCGTACGCCACCGGCGGAGTTGACAGGGTACGTGATTGGAAGAGGGAGAGAGCGAGGGTCGATAGAATGGAAGCTTAAGTCGGTGACAGCGATCTCACCCCAATGGATAAAAACGAAAAAAAACTTGAAAAATAGGCCTCGACCTCCTCCTCGAAGCCTTCCACGAAGAAGCAGCGCCAGCACGCCCTCGTCGCCGCCCTGGCCTCCGCCGGGGCGCTGGAGACAGCCTACCTCACCGCGACCAAGCTGACACACACGGCGGTTGCTTGCGGCGCAACCGCCGCCGCCGGAGCAGCCGGAGCAGCAGCCTCTTCTTCTTCTTGTGGCCAAGTGCTCGACTCTCCCTTTGCGACCCTGTTTGGCTCCGTGCCGCTGCCGGCGCTCGGCTTCGCTGCCTATGCCGCCGTCGCCGCCGCCGCGACGAAGCTCGCGGTATCGAGCAGAAGCGGTCGTCGAGGGAGCAGCAGCGGCGGTGGAGGAGGAGGAGGAGGAGGAGACGACGACGACGACGACGAAGACGAGGAAGCAGCAAAGAACAAACTCGCCGCCTCGGTCGTCGCCGCGGGCGCGGGCGCCGTCGGGGCCGCCTCTCTTTCTCTGGTCTTCCTACTCAACGGCACCGACGCCTTCTCGGGGGCCTCGTGCGCCTGGTGCTACGCCTCGGCCGCCCTGTCGGCCGCCATCGTCGCCGCGACGTTCTCGCCGATGACGCGGCAGGAGCGGCGCGCGGCGGCGGCACCGGCGCTCTCGGGTGCCGCCGCCTCGCTCTCGGCCCTCGCCCTCTCCTGGACCCTCTCGGGCCTCCTCGTCCTGGGGCCTGCGGGCCCCGCCATCGCGGCCGGGGGGCAGACCAGGGACTTTGACCTCCCGTTCGCCGAGCCGGAGGTCACGCGCCTGTCCTCGCCCAGGGCGCTCGGCCTGGCCAGGGCGCTGCGCGCCTCGGGCGCGCAGATGTTTGGCGCGTTCTGGTGCTCGCACTGCTTCGAGCAGAAGCAGGCCTTTGGCATCGCGGCCCAGGACGAGCTCCCCTACGTCGAGTGCTACCCCGACGGCTTCCGGAGGGGGACGAGGCCGGCGACGGCGTGCCTGGCCGCCGGCGTCGAGGGGTTCCCCAGCTGGAAGATCGGGGGCAAGATGTACGAGGGCGAGAAGAGCTTTGACGAGCTGGAGGAGGCGATGCGGAGGGCGCAGGCCAAGGTGGCGATGTCCAGGGCGGTCGGCGTCGGCGGCGAGAGGGAAGGGGGGAGGAGGCTGGCGGAGGCGCCTGCGCTGCGGTAGAGAGGGGAGGGAGAGCTGTGGCGCTCTTTTTGTTTTTTGTTTTGCAAGGGAGAGGGTTGAGATAATGGAACAAAAAAAAACTCATCTGGCCAATTGGGTTCATTTAGTTTTTTTTTCGCTCGTTTCCAGGAAAGCGCCGCGGAGGAGGGCGGCCTTGATGTCTTCCCCGGAGCAGCGCGACCTGGAAAGGTCAGAAAAGCTGCCACTCCGACCGCTGCCGCACGAGAAGAGGAGAACTGGCGTCGTCGCGGCGCTCGAGATCGACGACGATGGCGGCCAAGCAAACTCTTCAAACTCTCCTGCAGCAGCAGCAGCTACGGGCCTCGCCCCGTACTTCAGGCTCCTGCGTACCAACGCGCCCTTCGCCCGGCTCTACGCCGGCGAGCTGCTCAACTCGGCCGGACAGTGGTTCTCCTACGTCTCGACGCTGAGGATAGTCAACGAGGCCAGCGCCGCCGCCGCCGCCGCGAGTGCCGCTGCCGGCGAGGGCAGCGGCGTCGCCCTTTCGCCTCAGAGCAGCAGCGGCTCCGCCTCGGCCATCGGCGTCGTCGTCGCCATCCACTACCTGCCCTCCTTCTTCTTGTCCCCGATCGCCGGCGTGGTCGCGGACCGGCTCCCGCGCGAGAACGTGCTCGCGGCGGCGTCGCTCACGGGGGCCGCCGCCGCGGCCCTGCTGGGCGTCGTGCAGGCCCGGCTGGGAGTCCCCTTCTTCCTGCTGCTGCTCTCGGTGCAGTACTCGGCCGCGGCCTTCTACGACCCGGCGAGGCGGGCGATCACGCCCTCGCTCGTCGACTTCAACGAAAAGGACCTCGTGCTGGCGACGACGCTCGACACCGTGTGCTGGTCGACGATGACCTCCGTGGGGGCGAGCCTCGGCGGCGTCGCGCTGTCGAGGCTGGGGGCCCGGTGGTGCTTCTTCCTGGACTCGCTCACGTACGTCGCGGCGGCCGCGGCGGCGCTGTCTCTGCGGGGTCATGTGAAGGCGAGGGAGGTGCAGAGAGGCGGAGGAGGAGGCGCTGGGGGACAGCAGCTGGAGCCCGCCCCGAGGGAGCTGCCGTCGAGGATGAGGAAGGCGAAGACGTCGTTCGGGGGTGAGGTCGGAGGAGGAGGGGAGAGAGACGCGATCGAGGAGGAAGAAGAGAGCGGCGACTCCGACCGCGAGCGAGGGAGCAGGCAGCAGCACCGCCACCCGCCCTCGTCGTCGTCGCCGCTCCGCGTCAAAGACGCCGCCGCCGCCGAAGCGAACGCGCCGCCGCCGGCGTCCCCGTCGCCGCCGCCCCCTTCTCCTTCTCCCTCCTCCTCCCCCGCCGCCGTCGCCGCCCTCGCGGCCGCGGCGCTGCGCGCCGCCGCCGCCGACGTCGGCGACGGGCTCCGCTACGCGGCGTCGCACCGCCACGTCTTGGCTCTGGCCTCGCTCAAGCTGTCCGGGACCCTGGTGTGGGGGGCAGCCGACGTGATGAACGTCAAGCTGTCCGACACGCCGTCGCTGGCGCTGAGGAGCAGGAGCGGCGGGGAGCCGGCGGAGGCGGGGGCGGACCCCGCCTCCCGCGGGATCGACTCCGCGGCGACGCTCGGGTTCATCTTCGCCGCCGTCGGCGTCGGGGCCATGCTCGGCTCCGTGGCCTCCAACGCCCTGACGTCCCCCGACGCGCGCTCTCTGCTGCGCTCGGCCTCGACCGCGTTCGGCCTGCTGACGCTCGGGTACGCCGCGCTGTCGGCCGCGGCGGCGGCGTCCTCGCTCGCCGCGGTCCTCGCCGCGACGGCCGCGAGGGCCGCGGGCAGCGCCGTGCTGTGGACGTACTCCACCCTGCTGCTCCAGGTCGAGGTCCCCGACGCGCTACTGGGGAGGACGTGCGCGCTGGAGCAGGCTCTGTATACGCTCGGGGAGTGTTTCAGCGCGGTGGCTGCGGGCTTGCTGTTCGACGCCGCCGCGGCGACCAAGGCCGCTGCGGCGAAAGCGGCGAAGGTGGCAGCGGAAGCAACGGCGGAGGACGTCAGCGTCGAGGCCGCCGCGGCGCTGATGGCCCTCCTCGCCGGGGCGTTCTGGGCTTTCTGGGCGAGCTACGTGCGCTTGCACGAGAAGAAGAGGGCGAAGTGAAGAGCAAGGAGAAGAGACGGAAGAAGAGAGAAAGAGAGTTGAAAAAATCGAAATGAAAAAAAACAGCATTCAAGAATTCAAACCAAAATTAAAAGAAACAAAAAAGTTCGCTCCCTTGTTCTTTTTTTACGCAGACTTCCTGTGGACCACCGTGGGCCCGAACTCGTCGTACTCGGCCCTGCTCACGTGCTGCTGCTGCTGGAACACCACGCGGGCCAGGATCGCGCCCCCGGCCCAGGCCGCCGAGGCCGCCATCGACGCCGGAACGTAGTCGGGAACCGACAGCAGCGGCGGCGGCGCCGGGTGCGAGGGGGGAAGCGCACCGCCTCCCTCGGCGAGGATGCGGGCCCCCAAGCCGGGAGCGTTGCTTCCGCCGCCGCAGACCAGGAGGCCCTCCGAGGCCAGCTTCCGGCTGTTGGCGTCCGGGACGGAGGAGAGGGCCAGGGAGAGGAGCTCCGCGAGGGAAGGGTGTTGCCTCTGGCGCCCCCCGTCGGCGCTGCTCCCGCCGCTCGCGCCGCCCGAACCGTCGCCGCCCGAAGGAGGAAGAAAGAACTGAGGAGAGACCAGCGCCTCTCCCGCCGCGGCCCCGTCCGAGGCGGTCACCTCGAGCTCCGTGCCGTCGGGCAGGACGTGCTTGGACGGAGCCGTGGAGGGGGCGCCCGTCCCGCCAGCAGCAGCAGCCGAGGCGGAAGCGGCGGCGGCGGCGCCTCTGCTCCCGGCCGCCTCGGCGGCAGACGCCGCGACGCGGCAGACGGCGTGCTTCGCCGCCCTGAGCGCGTCCTCCGGGATCGCGCCGGCCCTCTCGTCCCCGACCCTCGCCGCGACCCTGGCCCGCAGGACGCGCTCCGCCGCGAGCCCCCCGAGGGGAGCAGAGAGAGAGGAGGAGGAGGAGGAGGAGGAGGTCGAGGGCTCCCCCCCTCCGCCGCCGCCACTGGTCACCCTCCTGCTCGCGGCCGCGACTGCCGCGCCGTCGACGACCGCGGCCACCGACGCGCCGTCGTGCCCCACGTCCGCGACCAGCCCCGAGCTCCTCCCGACCGAGTACAGCGCCAGCACGGGCGCCTCGGCCACGAACATGCCCGCCAGCCCGAACCGCTCGAAGCACAGCGCGGCCAGCCGCTCGCGGTCCCTGCGCGGCGTCAGCACCTGCTCCGAAAACAGGACGGCGCCCTCGTCGGCGCCGGCCTCCCAGCCGAGGCGGCCGTAGAAGGTCCTGTGGAGCAGGGCCTCGAGGCAGTCCCAGTCCTGGACGACGCCGTCGCGCATGGTGTGGCGGAGGGTGCCGGTGGCCTCGTCGCGGAGTGTCGTCGGGAGCATCTGGGGATGTTTTTTATTTTTTTCCGAGAGAGAGAGAGAGGGGGTGAGGTTCAAGGTCGACGTCGAAGTGAGCGAGCCGGTGATGTGAAGAAAAACATTTTCTCTTCCCCTCTCTCTCTCACCACGCTCGGCTCCCTGTCGCTTGGGAAGTTGACTGAGAGGCCTGCCTTCATCGTGTGGCTCCCGACGTCGACGACGACGGGCGACTCGAGGGAGAGATTGTCCATTTTTGGATTCTGACGGCGGCGATTGGGAGAACTTAGAGAGCCGCGGCGGCCAAAATGAAAAGATAAAAACATGCCTCAAACCTCTTCTTTTTGGTCCTCCGTCTTTCTTTCTCTCTCTCTTTTTACACACATGGTTCACGAGAGGTTCTGAAAAATGATAAAAGAATGGTAAAACATTAAGAATGACTAGCAAAGAATTCTTGGTTTCCCCCTTTGCTCCAAAAGAAGAAAACAGCTCCAGGGAGGGGCAAAAGAACAGAAAAAATGCAAACCTCTCTCTCTCTCTTTAAAGCCTCGCCAGCGCCGCCGCCCTCGCCGCGGCGCCCTCCACGTCCCCGGTCTCCGCCACCGGCACGTCTCCGGCCCTGCCCACGTCCCGCATGTACCCCACAAACCTCCCCAAAATCGTCGGCAAGCTGTCATACCTAGCGTAGGGGATCCCGCGTTTAGCACACTCGTCGGTGATGATGTCGGCGATGGCAGGGTAGTGCACGAAGCAGATCGCGGGGAAGGTGTGGTGGGCCTGTCAAGTCGTCGGTGGTGTCACGTTCGAAAAGGAGGAGGAGAAGATACAGAGAGTCATGAGTTGCAGTCTGACTTTTCCCTCCCTCTTCCTGGAAAAAAAGAGTAAGGGGCAAAAAGATGGAGGGAGAAAAAAGAGGTTCAAAAAAACATTTCTTACCGCCTGGAGGCTCAGCCCTCCCGTCATGAAGTTGGAGATCGCGCCGCCGTAGTCCGCCGACGTCGTCACCTGCTGCACGGCCCAGTCGCGCTCGCCGATCGGCGTCGTGAGCGTGGCGTGCGCCGACTGAGAGTTGTGAGAGGGAGCGCCGCTCGAGGAGGAAGCCTTGCCGGTCCTGGCCTCGGCGGCCGCGACGAGCGCGGGCTTGGCCTCGGGCACGTTGTGGCTGACGGCGAACGTCGCCGCCAGGACGATCCCCTGCACGAAGGTGAATCCCGCGGCCCCCCACAGGGCGGCGGAGACGCCGTGCGTGAGCCAGGGACTGGCGATCAGCAGGGAGTAGTGCGCCACTTTCCCCAGCGCGGCCAGCGCGCGCTGCCCCGCCGTCGCGCCGTGCAGCGTCGCGCCCGCGGTGCGGCCGTTCACTATGGCCTGCCAGTCTCCTGCCTGGAACGCGAGCTGCATCAGCGGGAAGAGCAGCCACATGTAGACGTGCTGGTGGGCGTGGTACCAGGCCCTGGGCTGGCGCACGTCGAAGCGCAGCAGCGGGAAGCTCGAGAAGACGTCCTCGTCGAACGCGTCGTCGTTGCAGTGGACATGGTGGCTCACCTGGAGACGAGGAGGATTTTGTTATTTTGGGGGGGGGATTTGCGGGGGAAGTGAGCTTTTCTTCAGTTCCCCGCGGTTTCGAGTGCTGCGCGTTCGAGAGCAGCAGCACGGCGAGGCCCTTGAGAAAGAGAAGCGCAACTCGAAAAAAAACGCCTCTCGCTTTCTCTTTTTCGAAACCTCCTCACCTGGTGGTGGTACTGCCACGCGAGCGAGCTCCCGCCAATGAGGTCGTCTCCAAAGCCCAAGAGCTGGTTCACGATCGGGGACGTGCTCATCGCGCCGTGGTTGCCGCAGTGCTGCACCGTCAGGCCGACCCACGCGCCCGCGAGGCCCAGCAGCGCGCCCGTGGCCAGCGAAGGGGCGGCAGTGTAGGCCGCGAGCGCGATCGCCGCGGCGCCGACGACGGCCGAGGCGGCGCCGAACGACCCGGAGCGGTGCGCGCCCTCCGCCTCCCTCCCTTGGAACACCTCGCGCCGCACGCGGTCCCTCAGCGTGTTGTAGAGGTCCGAGTCGTTGGGCCTGGGGCTGCGGGGCACCGCGCCCACGGGGAAGCCCTCGAGGACGGGCAGCCTCCGCAGCCTGGCCGCCGCGACCTCGGGCCGCAGGTGGTAGCTCTCGAAGAGTGCGGTCGCGTCGCGGCCGATCGCCAGGCGGACCAGCCAGGCGCCCGCAGGATGCGCGTCGATGAATTTCGTGAGATCGTAGGCCACGCCGCGGTAGACCGTCCATTTCACGCCGCGCCACCGCTCGTCGGTCCAGGGGTTGCCGCCCTCGCCGTCGAGCTCCACATCGGAAGAGAGGGGGGCAGAGAAGTCCGCGGGCAGCGAGTCTGGGATCGAAGTCTCGGAGAGCAGGGTCGAAGGCTTCGAAGGCGGCGGAGGCGGCGTCGGGGTGAGGACGGCGCGGGTGACGGAGGGGGCGGAGGCCCTGCGGGGTCGAGGGGCGGCGGCGGCGACAGCGGCAGCGACGCGGCGCGCCGGGGCGCAGCGGGCGAGCGAGGAGGTCGCCGCTCGGCCGGTCTGTTTTCGACAACGTTAGGGGGATTCGCAGGAGGGTTCGTGTGAGCTTTCTGTTGGTGTTTCTGGTTCGATTCCGCGATCGCTTGCACGATATCGATGCGATCCGCGGTCGCGGTCACAAGGAGCGGCGAGAAAAGGGACGAAACTGCGACCAATCGCGGAGAGCGACATCGGCAACGCCACGCGGCGCGAACACGGCGGCGCCGACGAAAAACAAGGCGGCGCGATCGTGAGGTTGGGGAGAGAGAGAGAGGAACTGGCACAAGGCAAGCCGAAGAAAACGAGCAACGGCGTGTCTCGAAGCTCCTCCTCTTTCGCCACTTTGACGAGCGGCAAACGAGAGGGACGGTGCAGAGAGAGCACGCACCAGGAGCATGATGGCCGCTATCGAGGAATGCAGGGGACTCGAGGAGCGAAGGGATTCGGAAGGAGAAAGTCGAAAGAAGAAAGTGGTCACTTGAAGACTTCACTTACTCGCTCTCGCTCCCTGACGTCGTGGTTCAATCGCCATCGAAACCAAAAACTTGCCCCCCCCCTCTCCACGGCTTCTGCTTGCTAGCGGCGGCCTTCTCTAAAGCCCCCTCCCGGCTCTCGTAAAGCTCACAGAGATGGCAGCGGCCTCCAAGACGCTCGATCTGGTCGTCTGGGGCTCCACGGGCTTCACGGGAAAGTACATCGCGAGGCACCTGGCCGAGGCCTACCTCCCGCTGCCAGCGCCTCCGAGTTCTTCGACCTCATCTCCTCCCGCCTCTCCTCCCGCTCCTCCTCTCCGCTGGGCGCTCGCCGGCCGCTCCCTGCCAAAACTCGAGGCCCTCCGCCTCGAGCTCGCCAAGATCAACCCCGCAGCCGCTGCCGTCCCTCTGCTCGTAGCCTCGCTCGACGACGCCGCCTCTCTCGACGCCGCCGTCGGCAGCGCCAGGGCCGTCATCTCGGCGGCCGGGCCCTACGCCGCGATCGGCAGCGAGGTCGTCGCGTCGGCGGTCCGCTGCGGCACGCACTACGCGGACCTGACCGCCGAAATCCCCTGGGTGCTCTCGATGCACGACAGGCACTCGCGCGACGCGATCGCCAACGGCGTCAAGGTCGTGCACTCCGCGGGCTTCGACTCGCAGCCGTCGGACCTGTCGGCGTTCCTGCTCGCGGGCGAGGCGCGCAGGAGGCACGGCGTGGGGCTGCGGGAGATCTGGACGCTCGCGGGCCCGGCCAAAGGCGGGTTCTCGGGAGGGACGGTCGAGTCGCTGCTGACGGCGTGCTACGAGAACCGAGGGGGCGAGGAGTCGCGGAGGCGTGCCGCGGGGCTGCACTGCCTCGCCGAGGCGAGCGGCGCGGGCGGCGGCGCCGGAGCCTCCTCTGCCTCCGCTCCTCCTCCTCCCCCTCCTCCTTCCGCCTCCTCCTCGGTCCCCCGGGGCCTGCGCCCGCGCTTCGTCGAGCCCGCTGGGACCTGGACCGCGCCCTTCGTCATGGCCTTCATCAACGAGCGCGTCGTGCGCAGGTCCGCCGCGCTGCTGCCTCGGCTCTACGGCGAGGGGGCGCCCCCGAGGGTCACGGAGGGACTGGCGGTGCCCAACGCCGTGGCCGCGGCCCTCGTGTCGTCGATCATGGCCCTGGGGTCCCTCCTGTGCGGGCTCCGGCCCTTTCGCGCCCTGGTCCGCGCCGCGGCCCCCAAGCAGGGGTCGGGGCCCTCGGACGAGCTCTGCAGGAGCGGCAGCTGGAGGATGGACGCCGTCGGCGTGACGCTGCCCGACGCGAGCGGCAGATCGCACATCGTCCGCGCCGTCGCAGAGGATCCGAAGCGCGACCCCGGATACTGGGGCACATCGCGGATGCTGGTGGAGATCGGCGTCGCCCTGGCGACGCAGTCGCAGGAGCTCGAGGAGGCTGGGTGCCTTCGGGGCGGGTTCCTGACTCCGGCGACGGCGGGGGGCAGCGTGCTGGTCGAGAGGCTCAACAGGGCAGGGATGCGTTTCGAGGTTGTTGAGGAGGACGCGGAGAAAAAGTAGGACGGCGCGTGACAGAGAGCAGTTTAGGAGGGGAGAAAGAGAGAGAGAAAAGAGAGAGAGAGAGAAAAGAGAGAGAGAGAGAGAAAAGAGAGAGAGAGAGATAGGGAGAGAAAGAGAGAGGCGTGAAAAAAGTAAAAAAGTTCAGTTCACAAGTTCAGCTCAAGTGCGAGCGCGCTTCCCTGGACGCTGCTGCTCCGAATCGTCTCCGCCCTTGCCCTTCCCTCCTCCGAGCGCCGCGATCAGCCTCGTCAGCCTGCGCTCCTCCGCGCTCTTACCCTCTTCTCCTCCGCCCCCGAGTGCCGCCCTCCTCTCCTCGAGCGCCCGACGGAGGCCCGAGAGCGTCATCGCCCTGGCGTGCAGGGCCCGGACAAAGTGCGCCCGCGCGGCCCTGCCCTCTCCCTCGCCCAGGGACGGAGAGGACCCCGAGAACGAGCTCCAGCAGTAGGCCGCGGCGAGTGAGCAGAGCTGGAGGTCGTCGCCGCCGGCCGAGAGCCTCGCGGCCTGCTTCCTCGCCGCCGCCTCCCCGTCTTCTTCTTCGTCGTCTTCCTCTCCAGCCTCCTCGGCGCGGAGCTTCTCCCTCACGGCGACGCGCGCGTCGTGCGCTGCGAGGCCGGCCGAGGCCGCCGCGGCGAGGTCGGCGAGCCGGTCGAGCTTTTCGAAGCCGGCCTCGCGGAACTTGGAGAGCACGCGGGCAAAGGGCGGAGGAGGGGCGGCGGGGTCGTTGTCGGCGGCGGCGGCAGGAGTCGCGTCTTCTTCTCCCTCTTCTCCCTCGGGGTCGAGGCGCTGCAGCAGGTTCACTACGAGGCCCAGGCAGGCCCTCGTCCCCGAGTTGAAGCCCTTCCTGGTGCTCTTGCCGCCGCCGCGGCCGCTGTCGCGGCCGAGGCGCGAGCGGCCCATGAGCCCTCCGAAGAGCGGGCCGAGCCCGCCGCCCTCGACGACCCTCCCGGCGGCGGCGGCGGCGGCGGCGGAGGAAGGGGCCCCTCCTCCGCTCCCTCCTCCGCCGCTGTCGCCGCCGCTGGTCGTCGCGAACTCGAGACAGCGCAGGGCCTGGGAGGACAGGGCCGTCGCGGAGGCCGCTGCGAGCTTGGCCGTCGCCGCATCGCTGTCTTTGGCTTCTGCTCTCTCTTTTTCGCCGCCGCCCCCGCCCCCGCTCCCGCTGCCGTGCTTCCGGACCAGCAGCAGCAGCAGCTCCACGCCCTCTGCCTCCACGAACGCCTCCCTGCCCTCAGGTCTCAGCAGCAGGGCGCAGAGAGCGTCGAAGAGGTTGGCCGCGTGCTCGAGCTCGTCGCCGCTCCCCGGCGCCCTCTTCCGATACTTGGCCAGAGCCCGAAGCAGCGCGTCGACCCCGCCGGCCCGCACGACCGCGAGGGCGCCCGCAGTGCCTGCCTGCGCCAGCGTCGAGACGAGCTCGGAGGCGGCCTGGGCGATGGAGGAGAACTCGGAAGCGGCGGGGGAAGAGGGGGAAGAAGAGACGCGGCGGAGGAGCCAGGGGAGGAGCTTCTTCGTCGTCAGAGCTGCCTTTTCCTCTCCGTCGCCGCCGGAGCTCGCCGCTCCGACGAAGCTCCTCGCGCACCCCTCGTCAAGCTCCGCCATATTAAGCAAGGCACCGAGCCCGGCGAACAAGAAATTTGCCTCCTCGGGCACGGCCTCGTCAAAAGAAGAAAGCCTCTCGGCCGCGGCCTCCCCTCCGCCGGCGGCGACAAACGACCGCGCGAGCGAGGCCGCCGACGCGGCCAGGGCCTCGACGCCGCCTTCCTCGTCTTCCCCTTCGTCGTCCACGTCGGTCAGCTCCTGGAGCACCTCGAGCACCGCTCCCGCTATGTCCGCGTTGTCGTGCGACAGGAGGCCGACGAGCGTGTCCACGGCGTCCGTCGACAACAGCGCCGGGAAGAGGTCGGGGAAGGGCGCGACCCGCTGCAGGGCCCGGATCGCGTCGTCCAGGGCGAGCTCGCTGGGCAGGAAGGCGCCGGGGTCGTCCGGGTGCTTGGCCCTGGAGACGGCGTTGGCCTCGGAGCGCTTGCGGAGCGCCAAGGCGAGGCGCCGGACCCCGGCGGCGTCGAGCAGGAGGTCGTCGAGGTTGTGTGGTGTTGTCGCTGTCGGGGCCTCGTCCGCTGTTCTGGGTCCTGCTGCTGCTGCTGCTACGGCGGCTCTTTCGGCTCGAGCGAGGAGCGCGGCGCCGTCGAGACACCGAGGTGGGGCCTGGGCATGAGCTTGACCGCGGGCGGCTCCGTCGCTGTAGTAGCTGAGAGAGAGAGAGAGAGAGAGAGAGAGAGAGAGAGAGAGAGAGAGAGAGAGAGAGAGAGAGAGAGAGAGAGAGTTCCATTTGAGAGCTCGAAGTGTTTTTTTTGTTGAGAGGAGTGAGTTCGGATGAGCGAGAGGGCGAGAGAGAGAGGGGGAGAGAAAGAGAGGGACGGAGAAATTTTGACGCGTTCTTTGAAAAATTATTTATTTATTCATCATCTTCCATTGTCAGTCCAACCCCAAAAAACAATGTCACCCCGCTCTCATTTTTTTTATCGTTATCTATCTCTTCTTCGTTGCTTGTAAATGGGCAATCTACATACCTCCAAAAAAAAAGGCAAACCTTCTTCTCGCTCGCCCGTTTCGCTCGCTGCCCCCCATCCCACGCCCCCCCATCCCCCCCACACACACACTCTTTTCCTCTTTTCTCTTTCCTCCGCGCCGTATTCCCTATCGCACGTCAAACGCAGCCACGCTCGCCTGGGCAGTCCTCCTCGACTTCGACCCGCCCTTTTCGGTATCACTCCCGTCGCTTCCGGCGAGGTTTTCCTTCGCCGCGGCGATCCCTTTCTTGATCGCGCCGCCGGCGCCCGAGGCCGCCGTCGCAAACCGCGGCTGCAGCTCCTCGTAGAGCGTCCATACCAGCGCCGTCTGCAGCGTGCGCTTGAGGATGCGCGGGGCCGTTCCCGCCAGCAGGGCTCCTGGCCCGCGCTCGCGGACGACGGCGGAGAGGGTCTGCCAGGGGCCCAGAGAGGAAGAAGAAGCGGCGGCGGCGGCGGCGGCAGACGACGACGAGACAGCTCCCGTCGCTGCCGCTGCTCCCGCCGCCCCTCCGAGTGCTGCTCCCGCCGCCCCTCCGAGTGCTGCTCCCGCTCCCCCTCCTCCCAGCCCCCCGAGCCCGAGCTGCATGTGGGTCCTCACCATGTCCGCCGGCTGCGTCAGCACGGTCGCCGCCGCAGCGGCGAGCAGGCCGGCCCCGAAGTTGGACGCGGCCGCAGGCGCCCCGGCGTCGGCAAACCGCACGCGCAGCCTCGAGTAGAAGGAGTAGTAAAGAGCAGAGAACGGCGCGTTGGCCGCGACGGTGGGCCCGAGCCCGCGTAGGAGGCCCCGGGCTCCCTCTGCGCGGGCGATGGCGGCGAGGGCCTGGACGGTGCTCGCGCCGCCGCTGCCGGCGAACTCCATGCGGGTCTTGACGAGCGTCAGCGGGGAGGTCAGCGCCGACGAGAGGGTTCGCGCGCCGCCTCCCACCAGGAAGGCCTCCCCGGCAGTCAGCGCGGGTTTTTCAGCAGCAGCGGAAGGAGCCGGGGGAGCGGAGCGCCGCCTCGCGGCCCACCTGCCCCTGCTGCTGCTAGGCGCGCGCCCCCCGTCCTCCTCGAGCTGCCGCCGCTTGGCGGCCCGGGTCGCGACAAAGTCCTTGAGGGAGTCGATCGCGAGGAACTGGATCGCGAGCCCCGCGGAGAGGCGCATGACGGTGGGTCCCGAGCCGGCCCAGAGTCCCCTGTTTGTAAAAAAGGAAAGAGAGGGGGGGGGGGGGGCGAGAGCGTGAGGGGTCGCGTTTTCGCGGAGGGAAGAAGAGGAGGAGGGAGAGGAAGAAGGAGAGCGGGAAGAAAACGTACCGCGCGCCCTGCGCCTCGAGCACCGCTTTGAGCGTCTTCACAGTGCTCTGCAGCCTTCCCGCCGCAGCGTCAGCCTGCATCCGCGTGCGGAGGACGTCGAGGGGCTGCACACAGACCGAGACCATGGCGCCGGCGATGCAGCCTATGTTTTGAGAGTTGTTTTGGTTTCAAGGTTGGAGAAGAGAGGAACGTTGGAGGAGCAGGTCGAGGGAGAGGAGAGAGAGCGTCGTCAGAAGATGGCGAGCTCTTCTCGACACGCTCGCTCTCTCTCCGTGCTTCGATCCCCCTCTTGATGGGGACGGACGCACCTGACGCGGCCGAGCCGAGGCGCTCGGCGACCTTGGAGGGAGGAGGCTCCTTGGCCATGGAGGAAATTCAGTAGTAGAACGGGAAAAACAATTGCGCTGTCTCTCTCCCTCCTTGCTCCAGGAAAGAGAGTGAGAGGGAAGAGACAGGGAGGGAGAGAGAGAGATTCCTCGATCGCTCGTCGCCGTCCTCTCGTTCAGCACTTTGCGATTCCCTCATTCCTTCTTCGAGCCGCCCTCCTCTCTTCGTCTTCCTCCTCCCGCTTCTTCCCAAGCAAAGAACATGCAGGCCTCCCTCCGCATCAACGCCCGCTGCGCTGCGCCCGCGGCCTCGGCGGCCCGCCGCCAGGCCCCCAGGCTCGCAGTCGCCGCGGTCGCTAGGCCTGTTTTGGCCGCCAAGGCTCGCGCGTCGTCGTCAGTTGGCGCCGCCGTCTCTCCCAAGGGCCTCGGCGCGTCGCGCCTCGCCTCCAGGACCGTCGTCTCCCGGTGAGTTTCCGGCGCATTCGTGCTCTGTGACGCGAAAGGGGGTGTTCGCTTGTCCGAATATGGAGGAGAGAGGGGAAGAGAGAGAGAAAGCAAAAGAAAGCAAAAAAAGCTTCATCGGCCATCGACCGTGACTGGACCGATTTTGTTCCTCGTGCCATTCGCTCTTCGCCTTCCTCGGCGACGCCTGGCTCCTCTCCCTCCTGCCTCTCTCCTTCGGGAGCAAGCATTTTTTATGTGTTCTGTGCGGCCAGTGCATTGGACCGGCATCCCGGGGGGCGCGCAGGGGCGAACTGGAGACACGAAGTTGGATCGTCTGATCTCCTGTCCCCGCTGACCTCGACCCCGACCTCCTCCTCGACCTCCTCCTCTCCCTCTCCTTCCCCCTCTCCGCTCTCCTCCCCAGCCCCGTCGTCTCCACGCAGGCCTCGGGCGACCTCTCCGTCCCGGGCCAGCGCTCCACGCTCGAGAACGTCACCGAGACGCTCACCACGCTCTTCCCCGTCTGGGTCTGCGCCGGCGCCGCCCTGGGGATCGCCAAGCCTGCCGCGCTCGCGTGGTTCAAGACGGACCTGTTCACCTACTCGCTCGGCTTCCTGATGCTGTCGATGGGCCTGACGCTGACGGTGGACGACTTCAGGCAATGCCTGAAGAACCCCGTGCCGGTGAGAGGAGCTTTTCTTTCTCTTTCTTTCCTTTTCTCCCGGGCTTCTTTTCTTTGTTAACCGCGCCTCTTTTTGCCCCCCCTCTTCCCCCCTCCCCCCGCCTCGGAGGGAACCGAGATTTCCCCGCTCCTCTCTCCCCCGCGCATCCGACGAGGCCCCTTTTTCTTATCCTTGATCCCTCGAAAACAAACAAACCTCCAAAAACACCCCCCCCCCCAAAAAAAAAAAAAAAAGATCGGCGTCGGCTACCTCGCGCAATACATCGTCAAGCCGCTCCTCGGCGCGCTCATCGCCCGCACGCTCAACCTCAGCCCGCCGCTCGCCGTCGGCCTCATCCTCGTGTCGTGCTGCCCGGGCGGGCAGGCCTCCAATGTCGCCACCTACATCGCCAACGGCGACGTCGCGCTCTCGGTGCTGATGACGACGGCGTCGACGCTCGGCGCGATCGTGATGACGCCGCTGCTGACCAAGGTGCTCGCGGGCACGCTGGTCCCCGTCGACGCCGCGGGCCTGGCGCTGTCGACATTCCAGGTCGTCCTGGTCCCGACGCTGCTGGGCGTGCTCGCCAACGAGTGCTTCCCCAAGGTCGTCAAGAAGCTGCGCGCCTTCCTGCCGCTCGTCGGCGTCGCGCTGACGACGCTGCTCTGCGCGAGCCCGTGCGCGCAGGTCTCGGGCATCCTCAAGCAGCAGGGCCTCGACCTCTGCCTGCCCGTGGCCCTGCTGCACGCCGCGGCGTTCTCGCTCGGGTACTTCCTGTCCAAGGCGCTCGGCTTCAGCGAGAAGACGGCGCGGACCGTCTCGATCGAGACGGGCATGCAGTCGGCGGCGCTCGGCTTCCTGCTCGCGCAGGCGCACTTCTCGGACCCGCTCGTCGCCGTCCCCTCGGCCGTCTCCGTGGTGTTCATGGCGCTGGGCGGGTCCGGCCTGGCCGTGTTCTGGCGCGGGCGCCCCGCCAAGTAGGGGGGGAGAGAGAGGGAGGGAGAGGAAAAAAATAAAATAAAAAAAGGAGATGAACAAAAAGCGGGGCGAGGTCGGAGGGCAGAGCCAGCAGCAGGAAAGAGAGCTTTTTACTTCTAATTCGAGAGGGAGAACATCATCCATCTTGTCCCTTTTTTGTGATTCAAAAAGAGCGTAGAGAGCGAAAGAGAGATAAGAGAGGCTAACCGGGTTCGCGAATTTTTCCTTTTTTCACACTTTTTTTTCCCCTTCAAACGAATCTTTTTGTCTCTCTCCTCTTCTCTTCTCTACCCCCCGCCATGAACGGAAGAAAAGCCCAGATCACTTCTTCTTCTTCTTCTCGTCCTTCTTCTTCGCGTCGCCGCTGCTCCCGCCCAAGACCACCGCTGCGGCGACGGCGGCGACGACGACGACGAGGCCCAAGAGGCGCAGCCTCTTCCCCTTTCTGTCCCCCGCTGCTCCTCCTGCGCCACCGCCTCCGCTCCCCGCCGCCGCCGCCGAGGCCTCCCTGTCGCCGCCCCCGCCGAGGCCGATGCCGCTGAGGGAGCTCCGGATGCGCGCCAGCGGGCCCGAGGGAGCCCCGCCGCCGTCCCCCCCTCCTCCCCCGTTGGAGGCGGCGGCGCCGGCGCCGACGGAGCCGCCCCTCCTCGCCCGCAGCGCCGCGGCGTCCGGGTAGAATCCCATCGCGATCCTCACGAACCCGCCCTCGCCGCCAGCCCCCGGCTTGAAAAGCTCGAAGTACTTGTCGATCGGCACCGCGTCGAGGATGTCGGCCACGAAGATGCCGCAGGCGGCCACGACCGACGTGCCGACGCGGCCCTCGGCGCGGCGCTCGCGGCAGAGCATCACCCGCAGCTCCGAGGCGCCGTCGGCGACCTCGAGGACGAGGTCCTGGGCCCAGGACGCGGAGTTGGCGACGATGCGCTTGGGCTGGGTGGTGTCCTTGACGGGCTTGGCGCCGCCGCGGATCTCGACTGGGTGGTGGTGTTTTGAAGTGAGAGGAGGACGAGGAGGAGGAGGAGGAGGAGGAGGAGGAGGAGAAAGAGGTTGAGTGTTTTTTTTTTCGATTCTTTCTTCTCTCGTCAAGACGAGCTCTTTTTTCTTTCGCTCTGCGGAGGGTGTTCTCTTTGTGATTCACGGGATTCTTCGGTATCGATGCCTTGCGATCACGTGGAGGTCGGCGACAGGGCGAAAGAAAACAGAGGCCGAGGCGGGTAGTCGCCTTGCTCTCTCTTTCAGTCTTTTCCTCTCGACCGATCGATTGCGCGACATAGACGTTTTTTTCGTCTTGCATGTTCCCTACCTTTGACGAAGCCCTCCACGAAGCTCGGGTCCCACACAACGACGTCGTCCTTGTTCTTGCCCGTGGCCTCGGCCACCGTGACCACGAGATAGCCTTTTGCCATATTTGCGAGGAGGAAGAGAAAGGAGAACGAGAGAGAGAAGAGTTTCCGTTTGTGCGACAGAGCGAGCAGAGAATGAGAGTGCAAGAGAAGAAAGGCATCGAGCCTTCTCTCTTTTCAAAGCGACGAAGGGAAACGCCACTCTTTGGCGTCGTCTATTCTCGCGCGCTTTATTTCTTCCGTCTCTCTCTTCCTTCCGGTCACGTGCAGCCCTTGCTCTGAACCGAGCGGTCGCCCGAGATGGTGCGTTGATGAACACGACGACGAGAGAAAGAGAAGAGCAAGTCGTTTTCTTCGTCGTCGTCGCTTTTTGGATCGATTGCCATCGCAACCTCATCGTCCCCAACTCTCTCTCTCTGCTTCCCCTCCCTCTCGCTCCCTCACAGACCGACGCCAGCTTTGACGCTCCCTCCCTCCCGGTCAACTACGAGCCCCACGACTCTCTCCGCCTCGGCCTGCCCGCATACAAGGAGGACTTCGCGGCTCCGCACCCGCACCCGGTCGCCGCCGTCGTCGCGGCCGCAGCGAGCTCGTCGGGCGGGGACGACGCGAGGAGGATGCGCGCGCTGGCCGACGTCTACGGCGCCGGCCTGGCCGCGAGGCATTCGATCGAGAAGCAGATCCTGACGCGGTGAGTTGTTGGAGAATGATGGGGGTGGAGAGGGAGAAGGAGAGAGAGAAGAAAAGAAAAGAGGAGACGAAGCAAAGCCTCGATCAAATGCTCCATCGTTTTTTTCCTTCTCTCCTTTTCGACGCTCACTTTTCTCGACCCTTGCCGCCCAACCCCTCTCAACCCCTCGACAACAGCCCCGCCCGCCTCTCCGGGGGCCCGCTCTCCTCGGCATCCTCGGTCAACCTCGGCTGGCACGCTCTGACGGGCGCTCTGGACGAATTCGACGTTGGGAGCTACTTGGGCCCCGGTGCGGGAGTCCCGGGCCAAGAATCGGAGGAGATGCCTGCGGACCTGCACTCGCAGGCAGAGGCGCTGTTCAAGCTGGGGACCAAGCCGGCGAGGCGCGCGACGTAGAGAGCCTGAGTCTCTTCTTTTTTTGCTCTGTTATATATTTGTAGCTCGGCTTCTTGTTGGTGCTTGTGTTCATTACAGCCCGGGGCTCTCGAATCAAAAAACCTGTCTCTTGACCTCTCTCTCCTTATATCTCTCACGCCCCCACCCAATACTGGTCTTTTTTGCGGCGTTTGCGAACGCGATGGCTCTCTCGTTGGAATAATATAAAAAATAGGCCTGCCGTCTCCCAGAGAGGGGCGGCAAAAAGAACGAAAACAAGAAACACCAAAGTCAACATTTGAAGAACAAAAAAAAACTCGAAGACAAAAACATTTTTTTGCAACCTCGACCCCTCGCGGGTCTCTCGAGGTTGAAAAAAAAACTACTTCCGCGGCTCCCTCAAATCTATCAGCGTCCGCACCACGCCCGGGTCCGCCAGCGTCGACGTGTCCCCGAGCTGGTCCTCCTCGCAGCTCGCGATCTTGCGCAGGATCCGGCGCATGATCTTGCCCGACCTCGTCTTCGGCAGGCCCGGGGCCCAGTGGATCGCGTCGGGCGTCGCGATCGGCCCGATCGACGACCGCACCTGCGCGACGAGCTCCCTCCGCAGCGCCTCGGGGGGCGGGTAGCTGGTGCCCGCCATCAAGGTCACGAACGCGTAGATCCCCTGGCCCTTAATGGGGTGCTCGACGGGGACCACGGCGGCCTCGGCGCAGAGCGGGTGCTCGGTCAGCGCGGCCTCGACCTCGGCCGTGCCGATCCGGTGGCCGCTGACGTTGATAACGTCGTCGACGCGGCCGACGAGCCAGTAGTAGCCATCAGCGTCGCGGCGCGCGCCGTCGCCCGAGAAGTAGTATCCCGGGTAAGGGGCGAAGTAGGTCGCCTCGAACCTCTCCGGGTCGCCCGCGAGCGAGCGCAGCGCGGAAGGCCACGACCGCTTGATCACCAGGACGCCCTCCCCTGGCCCCTCGATCTCGAGGCCCTTGTCGTCGAGGAGGGCAGGCTCGACGCCGAAGAAAGGCAGCGAGGCCGAGCCGGGCTTGAGAGGGGTCGCTCCCGGTAAAGGGGTGATCATGTGGGCTCCTGTTGTTTGTTTGTTTTTTAAAGAAAAGAGAAAAAGATTGGAAGAGATGAGTTTTTTCCTTTTTCTTTTTTTGGTTTTTTTTTCCTTTGTTTCTTTTTCCCTTTTCTTCTTCTCCTCTCTTTCTCTCTCTCTCTCCAGCCCCCCAAAAAAAACTTACCCGTCTCCGTCTGCCACCACGTGTCCACGATGGGGCACCTCCCTTCGCCCACCACGCCATGGTACCAGTGCCACGCCTGCGGGCCTATCGGCTCCCCGACAGACCCCAGCACGCGAAGCGACGACCTGTCGTGCGCTGTGACAAAGTCGTCGCCCATGGCCTCGAGGGCGCGGATGGCCGTCGGAGCGGTGTAGAGCTGTGTGACCCCGTGCTTGGCGACGATCTGCCACATGCGGCCGGCGTCGGGGAAGGTGGGAACGCCTTCGAAGATGACCTGTTGTTGTTTTTTCGTTTTGGGGGAGAGAAAAGTGAGGGGGAAAAAAGTCGCCAGTCGCCCGTCGAAGGAAACGGAAAATGCGCTCCCTCTCCAACTTCACCTCTCTCTCTCTCTCTCTCTTCTTCTTCCGCATCCTCACCTGCGTCGCCGCGTGCAGCAGCGGGCCGTACGTCACGTACGAGTGGCCCGTGATCCACCCGCAGTCGGCCGTGCACCAGTAGACGTCCTGTCCGGGCTTGTAGTCGAAGACGTGCTTGAACGTCGTCGCGGTGCCGACCTGAGTCGAGGGAGGTTCGTTTTTTTTTTATGATTTCGGTGTTTTTTTTGTAAAGAGGCGTTTGTCGTTGCGGTGAGATGCGAGCTTTGAGAGAAGTTCCTCCTCTCGAAGCGAAGGAAGAAGACGCTCGGTGGGAGACGTCGATAAAAAAATAAAAAAAATAAAAAAGGACGTAAAGGGAGAGGAAGCGGGAGAAGGAGAGAGAGAGAACGCAATCGGGGGGAAAAAAAAAATTTGAAAAAACTCCTCGTCCTCACCATGTACCCCGCGGTCGAGTGGATCACGCCCTTGGGCTTCCCCGTCGACCCGGACGTGTACAGCTTGAACAGGGGGTGCTCGGCGCCGACCCACTCGATCGGCGCCGAGTCGTCCGCGGGCTGCAGGGCCAGCGCGTCCTGCCACCACTCGTCCCTCCCGGCGTCGAAGGGGACGTCGGCCCTCGCGGCGGCTTCGGGCTTGTCGAGCACCAGGACGCGCTCGACCCTGTGCGGCTCCGACGCGCTCTTCGCGCACTTGGCGACGGCGGCGTCGACGACGGCCTTGAGCGGGATCGGCTTCGCGCCGCGGCGGACCGCGGACGCCGTGAGCACGATCCTCGACTTCGAGTCCCCGATCCGCGCCGCGAGCGCGTCGGCGGAGAAGCCGCCGAAGACGACCGAGTGGACGGCCCCCAGGCGCGCGCAGGCGAGCATCGCCGCCGGGAGCTCGGGAACCATCGGCATGTACAGGGTGACGTCGTCGCCCTTCCTGACGCCGTTCGCCCGGAGCCAGTTGGCGATGCGGACGACCTGGTCCTTCAACTGTGCGTACGTCGTCGTCGTGGAGACGTCGAGGTCGTTCCCCTCGAAGAGGAAGGCGACGCGGTCGCCGAGCCCCGCTTCTACGTGCCTGTCGACGCAGTTGTAGCAGATGTTGGTCTCTGGAATGGAACGGGGATGTTTCTTTGGAGAAGAGGTGAGAAAGATGGAGAGGAACATAAAACCGCGGAGTCGAGGTCGGGGGTTTTGAGGTTGAATTTCACACAAAAAAAGGCCTTCTTTCTTACCGGCCCCGACGAACCACTCCGAGGAGATGGTCCCCTTGCGCACGTCGAAGTTGTGCCTGTGTGGAAGGGGGGGGAGGGTCGGGGAGACGAAAAAGAGGTGAGAGAGAGATGAGGAACGAGGTCGGGGTCGAGAAGAGAAAACCATTGGCCTCAACCAAAACGACCAGCGGCGACGCGACTTGCCATCTCAGCATCGAAATCGAAGAATAAACTCGCCTTCTCGCTCCTCGTCCTTGCCCCAAATCGCACCGCACAAGCATCGGAACAATAAAATATCTCTCGCAGGTGTCTCGCGCGCAGTAAAAACAGAAACAGAAACCAACTCACCTGGTAAACACGTCGTCCCACTTCTTCGACCAGAAAAACTCCCTCTCGGCCAGATCGCCCCAGAACGCCGCCGGGTCGTCGATGGACTTCTGCCACAGCCTCTTGTATTCCGCGAGGGAACCCACCTCGGCCTTGGCCGCCAGCGACTTGGGGGGAGGGTAGATGGCCTGGAGCTCGTCGAGGACCTCCGTGTCGTTTGAGGGGCCGGCGGGGGCGGGGGTTGCCGCCGAGGCCGAGACGTTGCCTCTGCTTCTCCGGCCGGCAGATGCGGCGGGTGCGACGGCAGGGGACGAGCCCCTCGGCGCCTCGGCCGGTCTCGACGATGAGCGGGAGCAGGAGGCGAGGCGCTCTGAGCGCAGGGAAGCCGGGACGCGGACAGTCGCCGTTGGGTTGGTTGTCGCGGCAGCGAGGCCCAGCGGCGGGAGGGCTGCCATTGGAAGGGAAAAAAAAAAAAAAAAAAAGATAGGGAGAGAGAGGGAACGCGCCGAAGGTGAAGTGAGAAAGCAGCGCCGGCTCGCACAAAAAATAAATAAATAAAGTAGAAAACGCATTTCATCTGCTCTCCGTCCGCGATCGCGCCCCGGGAGCGTACTCAAATCAAAAAATACTGGCACCGATCGCTAGAGACATTGTACTTCCTCTCATCGGCGTGAGAAGCGCCTGGATAGGGGCGCACGCGGTAATTTAAAGAGGGGGACTTTTTGGGAAAGACCTCTCCTAAGCATCGGAAAGGCAATCGAGGAATGGCCGATGCTCCAGCGACGGCGGCCGCGAGGCACCGCGTCGTCGCCGATGCCCCTTCGCGGGAGGGCACGTGTTTTCATTGTGATCCTTCTCTGCGCGGAAGCGGACCTGGAGCCGAAGCGGGACCAGTGCCTGACGTCTCCTTGATGGGCGCCCTCCGGTCGCGGGAGCGCGGCAACGCCGGCAGCGCCAAGTCGGCGTCGGCAGCAGCGACCTCTTCGAGGCTCCCTTGTCCTCGTCCCCCTTGTCCCTCCACGTCGCCGGCCTCGCTCCTCGCCGCGGCCCGCTTCTCCTCGCTGCGCCTCGCGGCGACCCTGGACGCCGCCGCGGCGCCGCCGACACCATCGGCAGACAACAACGGCCACCATCAGCCCCCGCCATTCTTCGCGCGCCGGCGCTCCAGGATCGTCGAGGCGGCCTCGGCGACCGTCGTCGCCGCCCCCTCCGACGGCGCCGCCGCCGCTCCTCCTTCCTTGGGCTTCTGCGGCCGCGGCTCCTCCTCCTCGGCAGCGACGACGACGACGCTGCTCCTCGCCCTCACCGCCGCGGGCGGCTGCGCCGCCTTCTGCCGCCGCTCGGGCGAGCTCCTGGCCCACCTCAACGCGTCGGGGGACGACGTCGTGCGCTCCATCTTCCTCAACCGCGCGCGCGGCGAGGTCGTCGCGGTCTCTGTCGGCCGCGGCGACGCGTTTGCGTCGCTGCGCTGCCGCGCCGTGCCGCTCGCCGCCGTCGCCGCCTGCCGAGGAGCCGCTGCCCCGGCGGCGGCTGCGGCCCTCCTGTCCGCCGCCTCGCGCCCGCTCTTCGAGGGCGAGGAGCTGCGCTGGCCGGGGTTCGTGGAGTTTGACGACGTCAACGGCGTCGTGCTGACGCGGAGTGCCGGGAGCTGCGGCGCCGGCAGCGCGGGCGGCGGCGGCGGGGGCGGCGGCAACAACGGCGACAGGGTCGCCGCCTCGGGCCCCCCTCCCCCTCCTCCCTCTCCCACCTACGCGGTCCACGACCTCTCCGACTACTCGACGCGCTTCCGCGTCGACGGGAGCGGGGTGAGGGAGGTGAGGACGGCCCCGGGGCTGCTGCTGCTGGTGATGGAGCCCAGGGCGGCGGCGAGCGCCTCCGCTCCTCCTGTTCCGGCGGCGGCGCCGGGAACCTGGACGCCCTCCACGACGACGCGCTCTATGACGACGCCCTCGACGGTGAGCGCCGGCGGCGGAGGAGGCGGCGGCGTCCCCTGCCGCCTCCTCTCGATCGCAGACGGCACATTGCTGGCCTCGTTCGACGCGCCGGCGCCCCCCGGAGGCGGCGGGCGCCTCGACTTCATCGAGCTGTTCGGCCACACACTGCTCGTCGGCGGGGGCACGCCACCGACGCTGACCCGGGTCGACGTGCGGAGGGCCTGCTCCTCCTTCTTGACTTCCTCGGCCTCGGCCTCGAGCTCCTCCTCGGCGCCTGCGCTCGCGGCGGCCTCGCCGCCGGCGCCGTTCCCGACCCCCTCTGCTTTCATTTTCTTACACGAGGCGAGGCTCTTCCTGGCCTTTGGGGGCGGCGAGCAGCAGCAGCAGCAGGGCAGGGCAGCGGCGGTGGCAGCAAACGGCGCCCCTTCCTCTCATCTCCTCCCTTGCTCGTCCGTCGTCGTGTGCGACGGCGCCGGCGCGAGGATCCGCTCGCTCGACGGCGCCGTCTCCGTGGGCTCGGCCCGTTCCCCGGGCGGCCCGGCGGCGAACTCGGTGTACGTGACCGCGGACCAGCAGTTCATCTTCTCGTATTCCTCTCGAGCGGCGGCGGTGGCGGCGACAGCGGTGACGGCGACTGCTGTGACAGCAGCGGCGACAATGGCGACCGCCGCCGCTGTCGGTGATTCTCCTTCCCACGCCGCCTCGCGAAGGGGCTCCGTCGCCGCCTCCCGCGGGAGGTGTTCTTGCGGCGCCGTTGTTTCCTCTCCGGGAGGAGGCTCCTCCTCCGCCTCGCCGTCTCCGGCGACCTCCTCGGGCGGCCAGCAGCAGCAGCAGCAGCAGCTTCTTCGCCGCCGCCGCCGGCGCTCGACCTCGACCTTGACCTCTTCTGACGAGGAGGGAGGAGAAGAGAGCGAAGAGGAAGAGGAAGAGATCGGCGGGGTCATCACCGTCTCCCACGTCCTCAGCGGGCGCTGCGTCGCGCGCCTCGCTGCGAAGAAGCTGCAGGCGAGGAAAACGAAGATGAGCAGCAGCAGCAGCAAGAGGGCGAAAATCGCCAACGACGACGACAGCGACGGCGACGGCGACTTTGCCGCCTCTTGCAAAGCCAACGACGCCGTCCGCCGCGCCCTCTCCGACGTCTCCGCCCTCTTCTACGACGAGGAGACGGGCGAGCTGGTCACTGGCTCTACGGACGGGCACGTTCACGTGTGGAGCAACCACGGGTAGGAAGTGGAAGAGAGGAAAGAGGGAGAGCAAAAGAACGATGTCTACCTTGACCTCGGCCTCGACCTCTTTCGGCCTTTCTTCCAACGAAAAAACGAAACGAATTCTTTATTTCTTCTTCCGCTGTAAAACTTTTCCCCAAAACACCCAAAGGAACTCTGAAAATCTTCCTACACGCTCAGCGAAAAGAGGGGGAGAGGCTGCGCGAAAGAAAGGGAGAAAACAACAAAAAAACACGCAAATAAAAAGTCACATCTCGAGGCTGGCCAGCACCGCCGCGCGCGCGTCGGCCGGCGCCGGCCCGCCCTCGGCAAACACCTCCCCGCGCACGACCGCCTCGGCGATGGGAGCGATCGCCGCGTGGTACCTCCGCACGAAGGCCCGCAGCGTGGCCAGCGTGTGCGCCCTCCAGGCGGCGCGCTCCCCGGCGGGGTCGGGGCCGGAGGAGGCGGCGGCGGCGTCGGCCCGGGCGAGGGCGTCGCGCATCATCGCCAGCGCGAGCGCGAGCGCGGCCCTCTGCGTCTCGAGGGCCCGCGCGTGCTCCTGCGCCTTGAGGTCCGCGAGCTCCAGCGCGGCGGCGGCGGCGGCGCGCAGGGGAGCCGCAGCGGCGTTTCCAGCGGCGGCGTCGGAGGGCGGCGGCGTCGCCCCCTCGGCGGCCTCGTTCTCGGCCGCGGCAGCGACGGCCGCGGCCTCCTCGGCGGCGTCGGCGGCCTCGGCAGCGTCGGCCGCGGCGCCCCTCGCCCCGGCCGCGTCCGCGGCGGCGTCCGCCGCCCGCGCCGCGAGCTTATCCAGCGCGACGTGCAGCGCGTCCCACGCCAGCGTCTGCGCCGCCGCGCCGCCCGCAGCGCCGCCCCCCCCGGGGGACGCGGACGAGGGCAGCGACAGGAACCCCCTCGACGACAGCGCCCAGCGGACGACGCTCGCGCCCGACACCAGCCGCGCCGCCATCAGCCTGTCGACCGCCTGCGCGCCGCGCTGCGGCGCGGCCCCCCAGGCCTGCTCCACCGCCCGCAGCGCGGCCGCCTCTCCCCGCTCGCTGCCGTCGGGGCCGCAGGAGGAGGAGATCAGCGGGGCCAGAAAGTCGTGGTAGCGCTCCAGGACCGTGACCATGTGCGTGAACGACTTGGCCCCGGCGACGAGCAGGGCGTGCACGGCCGAGACGACGAGCGTGGCGCCCGGCGTCCCGGAGCTCGCCCTGGCGGCGGCCCACTCGTTCAGGGCCGAGGGCGGGGCCTTGCGGCGGGCGAGGTCGAGGACTTCCCTGGCGGCGGCGGCGTCGAGGCGGAAGGAGGGAGAGGTGCCCTCTCCTTCTTCTCTGCCCGCGTCCTCGGCGTGTTCGTCCTCTTCGTCGAGCGGCGCGACCGCCGGCTGCGGCGGCATCAGCTCGTGGAAGCTCTCCGGCAGCGCCGACCGCACCCGCTCCCAGTACGACAGCCGCACCAGGTCGTCGATCAGCCTCGCCACGAACCTGCGTTTCGGGTCGTGAGCCGGGACCACGTCGGACGGCAAAACAGCGCTCTCCCATTTCGCCCACGGCCACGCGAACTCGAAGTTGGACAGGTGGTAGGCGAGCCAGTCGGCGGCCGCGCGGCAGACGTAGGGGTCGAGCGCGCCGCACCGAGCAAACAGCTCGCGCACGCATCCCGACATCGCCCGCGGGAAGGCCGTCGGAAGGGCGCGGCAGCAGTCGACGAGCAGGGCGGAGTAGGCGAGCGGCTTGAGGTCGGGGGCCGGAGGGCGGACCATCGCCGCGAGCAGCGTCTCGGCCAGCAGCGCCTCGGCGCCGGCGACCGGAGTTGCGGCGACGGTGGTCTTCCCGCCCGCCTCGTTCGCGCCCTCTTCCCCGCCCGCGACCTCGAACTCGATCTCGACGGGCGCCGAGGCGAGCGGGATGTGCGGCAGCGCCAGCGCGAGCCTGCGCGCGCATTGCACGCGGTCGCCGTCGAACGAGCGCGCCGTGTCGGCGACGGCGTCCTCGGCGCAGAGGAAGGCCCACCCGCTCAGCGCGTGCGCGGGCCTCCAGGCGCGGTCGGAGCGGGTCCAGGGTGGGGGCCTGCCGTCGGGGCCGAGGCGAGGGAGGAGGTCGAGGCGGCCGCGAGGGGGGTAGGCTGCGAGTAGCGCCGCGCCGACGACTGCCGCGGAGGATTCGCTCCCTCCGCCGTCGCCGCCGCCGCCTCCCGCGCCCCCTCCGAGCCCCAGCGACGCCAGCACGGGGGGCACGAGCGGTACGGCGACGGGCGACGAGAGCGCGTGCGGCGCGGCGGACCCGGACGCGAGCACGCCCTCGAGCGCGGCGGAGGCGGCCGCGGGCCACGGCACGCTCGGCAGCGCCCACGCACGCTCCCTTCCCTTGCCCATCTCGTGCTCGGTCGCCGCGAGCACCTCCGTCAGAAAGGACGCCCCGCCGGCGTCGCAGCCCGAGAGGGCAGCGGCGGCGGCCGGGTCGCCGAGGCCGTCTTCTCCTCCGGAAGGGGGAGCAGGCGGCGCGAAGTACGGGGTCAGCCCCGGGCTCGACGCCCTCCGCTCGGCCCTCGCCGCGTACGCCCGCGCGGC
>Ga0315289_10002082_pt1 | contig 30973 bp, 29 predicted proteins | sample YL17G11_40_MG_FD_203452 | JGI IMG/M metagenome (GOLD analysis project Ga0315289, IMG submission 203452) | Sediment microbial communities from Yellowstone Lake, YNP, Wyoming, USA - YL17G11_40 | ecosystem: Environmental > Aquatic > Freshwater > Lake > Sediment | place: USA: Wyoming | collected... | reverse complement strand
GTAACTAGGGGACGTTGATGCAGAAATTGCTTGACACGGGAAAACAAATGGGCCATAGAGTCTCTATGCCCCGATGTGCTCGCTTGGACGCACCCGGAGTCTTGCATCATGTCATCGGTCGGGGGATCGAGAAGGGAAAGATCTTCCTGACCCAACACGATCGAAATGACTTCCTCTCTCGATTAGCGACCCTGGCCCAAGAAGGCTCCCTGTCCCTCTATGCTTGGTCTCTCCTCTCCAATCACTTCCATCTCCTCTGCAAGACCGAAAAGAACTCCTTGCCCTCCAGCATGCGGAGACTCCTCACCGGATATGTGGTCAATTTCAATCGTCGCCATGTCCGTTATGGCCATCTGTTTCAGAATCGCTACAAATCCATCGTCTGCCAGGAGGATGCCTACCTGCAGGAACTGGTTCGCTATATCCATCTGAACCCGATTCGAGCCGGGATAATACCCAGTATGGACGAGCTCAATCGATTCCCTTGGTCAGGCCATTCTGCCTTGGTGGGGACCATCCGGAGGGACTGGCAGGATACCGCTTATGTATTGTCCTACTTTGGTCAAAGAGCCAAGGCCAGGAAGAACTACCTGCAATTCATGGAGGAGGGAATCTCTCTGGGCAAGAGGCCAGAGCTGGTGGGAGGAGGACTGATTCGAAGCTCTGGGGGCTGGTCCTCCGTCCTGGCGCTTCGAAGACGCGGAGGCAAGCAAGCAGGGGATGAGAGGATCTTAGGGGATGGAGAGTTCGTGCAATCGGTCTTATCGGAGATGGATGAATTTGGAAAGCAGAATTTGAGAGTGAACGCCCGTCACCTGGATCTGCCAACCCTCGCTGAAAGAGCCTGCATAGCCCACAAGGTGAGCCTGCAAGAGGTCCGATCTGGGAGCCGAAGACACAATGCCGTCGTCACCCGTCAGGAACTATCAAAGGTTGCAGTGATGCTCTTCGGCTACTCGGGGGCGGAAGTGGCCCGGTATCTGGGCGTAACCACTTCCTGCGTGACGCGAGTGGTCTCCTCGGGAGGAGTTTCAGCGAAAGTGAGAGGAAGATATCTGGAAGAGGGGCAGAGTCTCCAAGCGGGGCGGGCAAGCGCCCCCTGAAGGAACTCCTGCACTGGGAACGGTATGGGGGGTAGATGCACCCGCGCTCTTTCAGGATGAGGAGAGCCGCCGAATCTGCTCCTGGAGGACGCGCAGAATCTCGGGCATCTTTTCCTTGAGGGTCTCCGATAGCTCCAATCCCCAATCGAGGCTGGCCGGCTCGATTCCGATGACCAGGCAGGGTGGAGGGTCTTGCTCCAGGGCCATGATCTTCAGGATCTGCACCGCACCGACCTGGTGCAGGGAGAGGGGCTGATCGGTTTGGGATCGGAGCAGCTCTTTCGCATCCACCAGGTAGATGCTGCCCACGGGCCCGTCGGCCCGCATGGCATCGACGAGGATCACCTGCCTCGCCTCGCGGAGCTGGAAGATAAAGTCCAAGAGCATGGTCCCTGCCTCGATGACCTCGACGGAGGCGGGCAGGGGGAGCTTTCTCAGCTCCCGCACCACATGTACCCCCACCCCCTCGTCCTGGAGCAGGGTGTTTCCGATCCCGCAGACGATGATCTTTTCTTTCTCTTGATCCGGCACTATTGGCCTCACAAGAAAAAGGGCTGCCCTGGCAGCCCTTTTTCTATTTTATCTGATCTCTCTGTCTGAGCGTTAAAGCACCCGGATAGCCTGCCGCTCGGCCCGGCCGTCTATGAGGTGAATGGCACAGGCCAGACACGGGTCGAAGGAGCGGACCACCCGAACCAGCTCGATGGGGTTATCGGGATCGCTCACTTGAGTCCCCATCAGGGCCTGCTCCATGGGGCCCAGATTCCCGTGATCATCTCTGGGGCCTGCATTCCAGGTCGTGGGGACCACCGCTTGGTAGTTGGCGATCTTCCCCCCCTTGATGGAGATCCAGTGGCCCAGGGCGCCGCGGGGGGCATCGGTCAGGCCCATGCCCTTCGCCTCCTGGGGGACCTTGACGGTCACCGAGGACCTTTCGTCGATCTTCAATTCCGAGAGCCATTTCTCCATGGCGTGGGCTATCACGCTGCACTCCTCCGCCCGGGCCGCGTGGCGGCCCAACACCGAGAAGGCCGCCTCACCCAGATCCCGGAAGCGGACCTCTTTTTCCGGGCTCAGCCCCAGGAAGGCATTGGCGTGTTTGCTCAGGATCGGGTTGGCCATCCAGACCCGAGCCAGGGGTCCCACCTCAAGTGGTTTTCCCTCGTAGCGGGGGGCCTTCAGCCAGGTATAGCCATTGGACTTGCGGGCATCGGGCACGGTGGCCCCGTTGCTCGGGTGTAGGCCCGAGGTCTCATCCTTGTACCAGGAGTACTTCACATCCTCGGCGATCTTGGCGGGATCGAACGGCATGGGCTGGCCGTTGATGCAAACGCCCGCGGGGAAGAGCTTCTGGCTTCCCTCGTCGTCCAGATCGAAGACTCCATAAGAGAGGAAATTCTTGCAGCCGGCTCCGACCCCCAGATAGTCCTTGTAGGCGGAGGCGACTAGGTAGACGGTGGGCAGATAGACCTGATCAACGAACTCCTGCAGCTCCCGCAGTCGCCAGAGAAAACTGGTCACCTTGTCCACCGTGGGGATCTCCGTGGCGCCACCGACCACGATCCCGGCGGTATGGGGCATGTGGCCTCCGAAGATGGCCAGCATCTGATGGGCCTTGTTGCGCATCTCCAGGGCCTGGAGATAGCGGCGAACCGCCTCCGCATTGGTGGCCTGGTCCAGTCGATAGAAATCCTTTCCCTCGTATCGGGGAACGAAGGGGGCCACCTCCGGCCCCTTCACATAGTCCAGGGCCGTCAGGTGGAAGAAGTGGAGCAGGTGCGACTGGATGAAATTGGAGCCGAAGATGAGATTGCGGATCAAGCGGCCATTGGTGGGGGGCTTCACCCCGAAGGCGTCATCCAGGCACTTGACAGAGGCGGTGCCATGGGCGATAGGGCAGACCCCACAGATGCGCTGGGCGATCTGGGAGGCGTCTCTCGGATCCCTCCCCTGGAGAATAATCTCCCATCCCCGCCAGAGCGTGCCGGTGCTCCTCGCCTCCACCACCTTTCCGCCATCCACCTCGACCTCTATCTTCAGGTGGCCCTCGATGCGGGTCACCGGGTCAACGATGATCTTTCTTGCCATCTCGAAATCCTCCCCTAGCAGATTGATTTACTCGTTCACATACATGGGAGCCAGGGCATCGGGAAAACCTGACTCCACGCAGCCGAGACAGATGGCATTCTGCACGCACCAATTCACCCCATTGTTCCAACGCCGGGACCAGCAATCCGAGTAAGCGAAGGGCCCCTTGCAGCCCAGCTCGTAGCGACAACCCTCGGCGCCGAAGTATTTGGCGAATTTCTTCTCTTCATAGTAGCCGCGGAAGGGGCAATTCTCGTGGATGTTCTTTCCATAAAAGAGGACGGGCCGTCCGTCACTGTCCAATTTGGGCATCCCGTAGGAGAGGAGATGGGCGAGGGTTCCCACCATCCAGTCCGGATGGGGAGGACAGCCAGAGACATTGATCACCGGGGTCTTGATCTTCTCCTTGGCGAAAAAGTCCTTCACCCCCATGGCGCCCGTGGGGTTGGGCTTGGCTGCCGGTATGCCGCCGAAGGCGGAACAGGTGCCGAAGGCCAGCACGCCTGCGGCGCTCTTCCCCAGCTCTCGCATCCAATCCACCATGGTGATCCCTCTTTCGTTACGCTCGCCGATGACATTATAGAGGCCATCCTCTTTGGTCGCGATCGATCCCTCCACCACGAGATAGAAGTCTGCGGCTTTGGCCGTCTCCTCGATGGCCTTTATGGCCAGGTCCCCGGAGGCCGCCATGACATTGGGATGAAACCTCAGGCTGATGATCTTGAGCAACACCTCTTTGATGCTGGGATGGACTGTGTTGAGCAGGGAGACGGAGCATCCGGTGCAGGATGATCCCTGCAGCCAGATGACCGCCGGACTTCCCTTGACCGCCTTTTCCAGGGCGAAGACCAGCTGCGCCAGCAGGGCATCGGAGACGCCCAGTGCGATCGCCGATCCCCCACATAGCTTCAAGAATTGCCGACGTGAAAGTTCCATAGCATGGTCCTCCTTGTTAGAGGTAAGAGACTGCGGCCTTATACTATTTCTATTTTCAAAAGTCAATACCGGAGAACGATGGGGGAGGGCAGGGGCTTTCGGCCCGGAGCAGGCTCGGCCAGGAGGAGGCGAGACGAAGTGGGATTGTCAATTTCTTGTTGACAAATGAGGTAAGGGTTGCTATATCCGAAATCTGAAGTTGCAGGTGTTTTTGTCGCAGCAGTAAAGACCGCTCAGAAGAGTCCCCTGGACTTGCGGCCTTTTTGTTCCCAAAAGCCCTGATAGCTTCGGCGGGCAATCCCCGTCATCACCGGAAGCCATTTCCGGAAATCGTAAAGGAGAGAGTACAGATGGCACAAGGTAAGGTGAAGTGGTTCAATGACGCTAAGGGGTTTGGGTTCATTGAACAGGAGGATGGCACCGACGTTTTCGTTCATTTTTCCTCTATCCGTGGCGAGGGCTTCAAGTCCTTACGCGAGGGCGATGCGGTCAGCTTCGAAGTGGTTGACAGCCCCAAAGGCCCCAAGGCGGAAAATGTAGAAAAATTGTAGCCGTTACCAGACCGAAAAATGAAAACCGGCGGGCGACCGCCGGTTTTTTTATTTAAGGCGCAGAGGGTGTTCCCATGTCTGTTTACAACATGACCTTCTCGGCGATTTGCCTGGGCGATTTGCCTTGACCGAATGGGCAAAATGGAGTAACTTATTTCACAAAAAACCGGGCATTTAATTCTTCAAAAAGGAGAAATATCGCATGAAAGATGGAAAGCCCATTATCGGAATTACCATGGGAGATGTGACGGGGATCGGGCCCGAGATCGCCGCCAAGGCATTGGCGGATCCCGAGACCTACCAGATGTGCAACCCCTTGGTGGTGGGGGATGCTCAGGCGATGAAGCAGGCGATTGAGCAAATCGCCAAGGTGAATCTCAAGCTGCATCCCATCAAATCCGTGTCCGAGGCCAAGTTCGAATTGGGAACTGCGGATGTCTTGGATCTGGATAATATTGATATGAGGGGGTTCGTCCACGGCAAGGTGAACGCCATGGCGGGAAAGGCCTCCGTGGAGTATATCCAGAAGGCAGTGGCGCTGGCGATGGCGAAGGAGATCGACGCGGTGGTGACCGGTCCCATCCATAAGGAGGCGATCAACGCCGGTGGGTACCACTATGCCGGGCACACCGAGATCCTGGCCGACCTCACCAAGACCAAGGATTACTCGATGCTCCTGGTGGATCAGGATTTCAGGGTGGCCCATGTCACCACCCATTGCTCGATGCGCGAGGCCTGCGATCGTGTCCGAAAGCCGAGGGTCCTGACCGTCATCAAACTCCTCAACATAACCCTGAAGCGCATGGGGATCGTGGAGCCCAGGCTGGCGGTCGCGGGGTTGAACCCCCACTCCGGCGAGGGGGGAATGTTCGGCCGGGAGGAGATCGAGGAGATCAGCCCAGCCATTGCCGAGGCGAAGGCCATGGGGATCAAGGTGGACGGACCCGTTCCCCCGGACACGGTCTTTGCCAAGCTGAAGGGGAAGCAATACGATGGCGTGGTGGCCATGTATCACGACCAGGGCCACATCCCGACCAAGGTCTTGGGATTCGATTTGGATGTGAAGACGATGACCTATACCGCAGTGGCCGGAGTCAATATCACCATGGGCCTTCCCATCATCCGCACCTCGGTGGATCATGGGACCGCCTACGGGAAGGCAGGAAAGGGCCGGGCCAATCCCCAGAGCCTCATGGATGCCATGAGACTGGCCACTGTGCTGGTGAAGAACCCAGCATAAAGAGTATGGAAATATTTGAAGGAGGCCTCTTCGCAGATGCCTCCTCGGGATCTGCCATGGCCTCCGTAGGAATTATTGCTAATCCGGCGGCGGGTAAGGATATCCGCCGCCTGGTCGCTTTTGGGTCTGCAACCGACAACCATGAAAAGGTGAGCGTCGTCTCCCGCATCCTTCTCGGATTGGACGCGATGGGAGTGGAGCGGGTGTGGCTCATGCCGGATACCTTTCCCATTGGACTGCGGGCCTATGAGGCACTGAAGGCGCGCCTCAAGCTTCAGGTTTTGATCTTAGATATGCCCATGGAGGGCACGGCCGAGGATTCGGAGCTGGCCGCCTCCCTCATGGCCAAAGCGGGCGCCTCCTGCATCATCACCCTGGGCGGAGACGGGACGAATCGGGCCGTGGCCAAGGGCTGCGGCAAGGTTCCCTTGGTTCCTATCTCTACCGGCACCAATAATGTCTTTCCCCGCTTCATTGAGGGGACCACCGCCGGGCTGGCCGCAGGGGTTGCCGCCACCAATGGCACCCGAATCGGGGATTTTGCCGTCCCCACCCCAAGGCTCTTGGTGAGAAGGGCGGGGGAGGTGGTGGACCTGGCCCTCATCGATGTGGTGGTCACCGATGACCTCTTCCCGGGCACCAAGGCAGTCTGGGAGGTCTCCCACATCAAGGAGATCTTTTCCTCCCGGGGAAGGCCGAGCAGCGTCGGCCTCTCCTCGATCGTCGGTTGCTTCCGGCCTTTGAATCCGGAGCAGGGGGAAGGTCTGCACCTTCTCGTGGGGGGAAAAGATCACAAGGTCCTGGCCCCCATTGCCCCCGGTCTGATCGAGTCGGTTCCCATCCGCCGTGCTCGTCCCCTGCGGATAGGGGAGCCGGTGAAGGTCTCCCATTATCCCTGCACCCTGGCCCTGGATGGGGAGAGGGAGATTTTTGCTAACCGGGGCCAAGACTTCACGGTGGAGCTCTCGCCCGATGGCCCGTTGGTCTTGGATCACGAACGGATCCTGGAATACGCGGCCCAAAAGGGCCTTTTTCAGGTGAAAGGATGAGCCAGGCCCAAAAGATTCTGTGGGTGGCTGACCTGGGCCTGCATCCCTATGGCGAGATCTGGTCCCTGCAACAAGACCTGGTGCGCCTGCGCCAGGCAGGCTCGGTCCCGGACCTTTTGCTGCTGCTGGAGCACGAGCCGGTGCTCACCTTGGGCAAAGGCGGGCGGGCGGAACACATCCTGATCGCCCCTGAAGAGCTCGTCCGAAGGGGAGTCGACTTCCGGCGGGTGGATCGAGGTGGGGATATCACCTTCCATGGTCCCGGGCAGGTCGTCGCCTACCCGATCTTAGACCTTACGCAGCAGGGAAGGGATGTCCACCTCTACTGCCGGGGACTGGAAGAGGTGGGGCTGCGGATCCTCTCTGATTATGGATTGAGTGGCCAGAGGGTGAAGGGACTCACCGGGGTCTGGGTGGGAGAGGAAAAGGTCATGGCGATTGGGGTGGGGGTGCGTCGGTGGGTCAGCTTCCACGGGATGGCCTTCAATGTGAACACCAACCTGGATTATTTTCGCCTCATCCACCCCTGTGGGATTAAGGATCGCGGCGTCACCTCGTTGGCCCGCCTACTAAACAGGGAGATCCCCCTGGACGAGGTGAAAGAGAGACTGCTCCACCATTTCTCCTCCGTTTTCAGGGCCAAAATCCAGAGGATTTGCGAGACAGAGATCATTGAGGTTGCCCATGGCGAGAGGCAAGAGGCCGCCCTGGCTGGTGCAAAGGGCCCCCCGGCCTGAAGATCTTTCAGCAATGGCGACACTGCTCCAGGGGCACCGCCTGCACACCGTGTGCGAGGGGGCCCGCTGTCCCAACCAAGGGGAGTGTTTTGCCCACGGGGCTGCCACCTTCATGATCTTAGGAAAGGTGTGTACCCGAGATTGTGGTTTCTGCTCCGTCACCCCCGGAGTTCCTGTATCCCTCGATCCGGGGGAGCCCCTGCGGGTGGCTCATGCGGCCCAAGACCTGAGGTTGCGCCATGTGGTCGTCACCTCGGTCACGCGCGATGACCTGCCGGACGGAGGGGCCCAGCACTTCGCCGCCGCCATCGAGGCGATCCGTGCCCTCCTGCCGCAAGCCATTATCGAGGTTCTCATCCCCGATCTGCAGGGGAAGTTGGAGGCGTTACAGGCGATCCTCGATGCTAAGCCTCACATCCTGGGCCACAACTTGGAGACCGTGCCTCGCCTCTATCCCTTGGTCCGGCCGCAGGCCGATTATGGGCGTTCCCTGCACCTGCTGGCCCTGGCAAAGGAAAGGGGAGATGGGCCTTTCACCAAATCCGGGCTCATGTTGGGCCTGGGAGAGTCACTGAGGGAGGTAGAAGAGGTCCTGGAGGATCTGCGCAAGGTATCCTGCGACCTCCTTTCCCTGGGCCAATACCTCCAGCCCACCCCCCGCCAGATCCCGGTGCAGGCCTTCATTCCCCCTTCTCTCTTCTTTGAACTCAAAGAGAAGGGAGAGGAGCTCGGCTTTGCCTCCGTGACCTCCGCCCCCTTTGTGCGCAGCTCCTATCACAGCGAAGAGGCCTATCAGCAACTTCAGGAGGTTCTCCATCACCCATAAATCCAGAAGGAAATGAAGGGAGGTGGTTCGCAACGCTTTGCAGCCATTCGCAGGTCTTTTGCCCGTGGCGTCTCTCGCGAAGGAGGGTCTATGAGCAAGGTCTTAACCTACGATTACAGCAAGTGCACGGCCTGTCGCGCCTGCGAGCTCGCCTGCTCCATGCACCACCAGGAGGAATTCAATCCCGCGCGCTCCCGTATCCATACCATCATCTTTCCCGAGGAGGCGGTCTACATCCCCCTGGCCTGCACCCAGTGTGAGGATGCCTGGTGTGCCAAGTCCTGTCCGGCGGGTGCCATCACCCACAACGATGACCTGGGCGTCTGGTGGGTAGATATCCAGAAGTGCGTCGGTTGTCGGATGTGCGAGATGGCCTGCCCCTTCGGGGATATTGCCGTCAACCCCCGGACCGGGAAGGCGGAGAAATGCGACCTCTGCGGGGGAGAACCGGAATGCGTCCTCTTCTGTGTACCAAAGGCGATCCAGTATCGGGAACCCGAAGGGGCATCCTTGAACAAGAAGAAGGCAGTCTCCGCCAAACTGAAGGGATCGCATAAGGAGGTGAGACTCTAATGGCCGGCTGGATTGGGAAGGTACTGCGCGTCAATCTCTCTAAGAATACCTGGGCGGTGGAGGATCTGGACCCGGACCTGGCGAGGGAGTTCCTCGGTGGCCGGGGACTGGGCACCAAGATCCTGTTCGACGAGGTGGACCCCAAGGTGGATCCCCTGGGCCCGAAGAACAAGCTGATCATGATCACTGGCCCCCTGACCGGGACCTTTGCCCCGGCGGCGGGCCGATATATGGTTGTTACCAAGTCCCCTCTCACCGGGGGGATTGCCTCCTCCAATTCCGGGGGGCACTTTGGCGCCGAGCTCAAATTCGCTGGCTACGATGCGATCATCTTCGAGGGAAAGGCGGAGAAGCCCGTCTATCTCTGGATCTACAACGATAAAGTGGAGATCCGTCCGGCAGACCAACTCTGGGGCAAGACGACTCACGAGACCGAGGATCTGATCCATCAGGAGACCGATCCCGATGCCAAGATCGCCGGTATTGGCCCGGCCGGAGAAAAGCTGGTTCGCTTTGCCGGCATCGTCAATGAGAAGGCGCGGGCGGCGGGGCGCTCCGGCGTTGGTGCCGTGATGGGCTCCAAGAACCTGAAGGCGGTAGCAGTGCGCGGCACCAGGGGCATCAAGGTGGCTCGGCCAGAAGAATTTCGCCGCGCCGCCCTCATGGCCCTGGAAAAGATCAAATCCTCTCCCACCACGGCCGTTGGCCTGCCCACCTATGGGACGGCCTCGCTGGTGAACGTGATCAATGCCCACGGGATATTCCCCACCCGCAATTTCCAGACCGGGGTCTTTCCCACAGCGGATAAGACCGGGGGAGAGACCATTCGGGCGACCATCGAGATCCGCAACAAGGCGTGCTTTGCCTGCCCCATTGCCTGCGGTCCCGCCACGGAGATCAAGAATCCCAAGTTCAAGGGCTCCGGAGAAGGGCCCGAATATGAGACCACCTGGTCTATGGGCGCGTGCTGCGGCATCGACAACCTGGATGCGATTACCAAGGCCCATTACATCTGCAACGAGTTGGGGATGGACCCCATCTCCTTCGGGGTGACATTAGCCTGTGCGATGGAGATGTATGAAAAAGGTTATCTCTCCTTCAAGGAGACCGGAGCCGTCCTCAACTTCGGGAATGAGGATGCCCTGGTGGAGATGGCCACCAAGACCGGGCGGCGAGAGGGCTTTGGGGATATATTGGCAGAGGGGTCCATGCGAATGGCGGAGAAGTATGGCCACCCCGAGCTCTCCATGGCCGTCAAGGGGCAGGAGTTTCCGGCCTATGATGGAAGAGGGGCGCAAGGGATGGGACTGCAGTATGCCACCTCTAACCGCGGGGCCTGCCATGTTCGGGGCTACATGATCTCCCCGGAAATCCTGGGCATCCCGCAGAAGCTCGATCCTTTTTCCACCAAGGAGAAAGCAGGCTGGACCATCGGGTTTCAGAATTCGACTGCGATGTTGGACAGCTGCGGAATCTGCCTGTTCAACACCTTCGCCATTGGGGCAGATGAGATCCATGCGCTCCTGGTGCCTGCTACCGGAATCGAATATACAAAAGAGAGCATGTTGAAGGCTGGAGAGCGCATCTGGAACCTGGAGCGCCTCTTCAATTTGAAAGCCGGGCTTTCAAGCAAAGATGATACCCTGCCCAAGCGACTCCTGGAGGAACCATTGCCGGAGGGGCCGGCCAAAGGGCAGGTAGTGAGGCTCTCGGAGATGCTCCCCGAATATTACCAGCTTCGCGGTTGGGACGAAAACGGAGTTCCGACGAAAGAGAAAATGAAAGAGTTGAATTTGGCCTGATTCGGTGACGAAGGGGGGTAGGAAATCCCTATCCCCCTTCGTCCGCCCACCTCCCTGGAGAAAAGGAATGGATGAGAAAAAGAAGGAACAATGCGTAAAGAAGGCCTATGAGTTGGGAACAGAATATGTGAAGACCTGGTGGGGATGCGCTCAGTCCACCTTTTGCGCCACCATTGGGGCCTTGCGGTCGGAAGGAATCGAGCTGATACCTCCTGAAATAGAAGATCAGATCTTCCCCGGCCTGGTTGGTCTTTCCGGGGGCTGCGGAAATATGAATACCGGCTCCTGCGGGGCGATCACCGGAGCAAGCTTTGCTGTAAGCCTGGCGGCCAACGTTACCCGAGCGGACCAGCTGAAGGACAAAGACCACCGATGGATTGCCTTTGACGCGGTGGCGGAGACCATAGGCAAGAGGTTTGCGGAGAGCTACGGGGGTCTCCGGTGCAGGGACGTGACCTGGGCGCGATTCGGAAAACAATATGATTCCTGGAACCCCTCGGCCAAGGATCAGTTCGGCCAGGACGAGTTGGCCAGGGGTTGCGTCACCAACCCCAAGGACTACCCTTGTACGATCCCCCGAACGGCGGGGTGGGCCGTGGAGGCGATACTGGAGCTGCTGGAGAATCCCAAGACCCTGGGACAGGTAAAAGAAGAGCACAAGCTATTATAACTTCATCATAAGGGGAACTACTCATGGATCATGAGCAGAGGAGATGTTGCATCCAAAAGGCGAAGGAGCTGGGACCAGCCTACGAGAGGTCTTTGGTCGGCTGCGGTCACTGCTCTTTTGCCGCGGTTATAGATTCCTTGAAGTTGGAAGGGGTTCTCCTGATCCCGGAAGAGGCGGAGGAGAAGGCCTTCTCCGGCCTGGTGGGACTGACTGGCGGATTTGGAAACATGGGCATCGGCTCCTGCGGGGCCCTTAGTGGAGCCGCCTTTGCGCTCAGCCTGGCGACCGGCGTGACCAAAGAGGAGAATGCCCGGGACAAGACGAGCCGATGGCTGGCTTACCGCGATGTGAAGAAATACATCGGCGATAAATTCGTAGAGAGGTGGGGGGCGCTGACCTGTAGAGAGATACAGATCAAGAATTTCGGGATCGCCCTCAACTCCCGCGTCCCAGAAAGGAATAAGGAGCTATTCAAGATAGCGAGCGAGAAGGGATGCGGGACGCCAGAGCAGTGCACCATTGCCTTGGCCGCCGGATGGGCCACCGAGGGGATTCTGGAGATAATAGACCGTACTGCAGCGGAAAGAGAGAGAATTAAAGCCGAGCTCACCAGCGAACGCTTTGCCCACAAGTTCTGGATTTGACTGGATCTGATTGCGACGGGAATGGCCATAAGAAAACGCTCGCTGGGCAGTCAAGTACGTCCAGGTCGAGGTAAAATCGCATGAGGTGCAAGCGACACCTTCGACAAGTAATCATAGGCAATAGCGCGGCGGGATTGGCAGCGGCCACGGCCATTCGCCGTCAAGATCCTTCCAGCCTCCTCACCATCATCTCCGAAGAGGACTGCCCGGCCTATTCCCGAGTGCTGACCACCTATTACTTGAAAGGGAAGATCGAGAGGGGGCAGCTTCAATATCGTGACCTGTCCTTCTATGGACAGCGGAATATCCAGCCTTTCCTGGGGCATCGGGCTCTGGCCATAGATGTTTCCCGGCAGAGGGTGCTTCTCGACCGGGGTGGGCCCATTCCCTACGATAACCTGCTGATTGCCACGGGGGCTTCTCCCACCTTTCCTCCTATCCCCGGCATCGATCATCAAGGGGTGTTCGGATTGCGGACCATTGCAGATGCTCAAGCTATCGACTCCTTTTGCGGGAAGGTCCGGGAGGTGGTGATCCTGGGAGCGGGCCTGGTCAGCCTTCAAGTGGCCGACGCCTTACTTCCTCGCAACTTGAAAATCACCGTGGTGGTGAAGTCGCCCCAGATTCTCTCCCAGGTCCTGGATCCAGAGGGGGCCACTCTGATTGAGAAGGTAATGGAGCAGAAGGGCGTCCGGGTCCTGAAGGGCCTGGATGTCCAGGAACTCCGCTGTGATTCGAAGGGCTCGGTGTGTGAAGTCCTCCTGGACGATGGGCAGACCCTGACCGCCCAGATGGTGGTAGTGGGGAAAGGGGTACGGCCAAACATCCATTTGCTGGAGGAAACCGGCATAGAGATCAGGAACGGCATCTTGGTGGATGAGCGCATGCGAACCAACATCCATCACATCTATGCCGCCGGGGATGTGGCGGAGGGGTTTGACTTCCTCACTCAGGAGAGAAGGGTAAGCGCCATCTGGTCCACCGCAGCTGCTCAAGGGGAAATTGCAGGATTCAATATGGCCGGCCTGCCGGCCTGTTTCGATGGTTTCATCAGCAGAAATGTGACCCACCTCTTTGGCCAGTCGATGGTGGCCTTGGGCCTGGCCCGGGCCCGAGGGGATGCCTTCGAGGTTTACGCCTATGCGGCCCCAGAGGCCGGCGTCTATCGCCGGCTGGTTTTACAGAAAGGACAACTGGTGGGGGCCTCTTTGATCGGTCGGATCGAAGACGCTGGCACCCTTTACTCCTTGATCCAAACCCGCAGGGTCTTGGGGTCCCTGAAGGAACATGCACTTCGTTTTCCCCTGAGCTGGGGGAGGGTTTTTACCGGGAGATGATCAACATGAAAGTTAAAGTGCAACTTTATGCCATGTTGTCTAAGTACTTGCCATCAAATGCAGAAAACAAGACGGCCATCCTGGAGCTTGCCGAGGGGACTACGGTCAAAGGGATTCTGGAGGAGTTAAAGATCCCGGAGGCGATGCCCAAGATTCTCCTGGTGAATGGCCGGAATACTGAGTTGGATAAGGTGGTGGTGGAGGGAGACACCATCAGCATCTTCCCTCCCATCGCCGGCGGAGAAATGAAATGGGGTCAGGTCTTGATTTATCACTTTTCCCCTGCTATAAGGTAGCTCATGGCGAGACCCTTACGAATAGAATATCCGGGAGCGGTCTACCATGTAACATCCCGGGGCAATGCGGGCAATGAGATCTTTCTAGACGACGAGGACCGAAGGAACTTTCTTGTCATCTTCCGGTCCGTGGTGAAGCGATATCACTGGATCTGCCACGCCTATTGCTTGATGGATAATCACTACCACCTGCTGATCGAGACCCCAGAAGGGGACCTGTCGCAGGGGATAAGAGGATTAAACGGTATCTATACTCAGAGATTCAACAGAAAACATGGAAGGGTTGGGTACCTGTTTCAGGGGAGGTTCAAGGCGATTGTGGTGGAAAAGGAGGGCTATCTCCTGGAGCTCTGCCGTTATGTAGTGTTAAACCCGGTGAGGGTGAATAGAGTCAGACGGCCAGAGCTATGGGAATGGAGCAGCTATGCAGCCACGGCCGGGATTAGGAGGGTGCCAGACTTCCTCAGGGTGGACTGGTTGCTCGCCCAATTTGACAAAGAAAGAAAAAAGGCTGAAAAAGGGTATCGGGAATTTATTAGAAGGGGAATCACGGAAGATAGCCCCTGGCGGAATATTACCGGCCAGGTTTTCCTTGGAAGCCAGAGATTCGTCCAGAGATTACAGATCCTGCTTGCAGATAGCCAGGAGATTGCAGAGATCCCCAGAGTGCAGCGCTACGCGACCAGGCCTTCGTTGAAGGATCTCTTTTCAAGAAAAGACAGCTGGAATAGAAACGAAATGGACAGACGAATTCATGAGTCCCATGTAAGCTTTGGTTACACGCTGAAGGAGATTGCCGCACATTTGGGGATTCACTACACTTCAGCCAGTAGAGCGGTGAAGAGGATGGAGGAGAAAAAGTGATAATTCAAGACTTGACCCCGCCCTCCACTCTGAGGTGGCTGGCGGGTGGGCTCTTGATTCTTAGTCTATTATTCTTGTTCGAGGAGAGGGCTTTGGCCGAAGCAGGTAGGGGGGGCCCTTCCTGGCCCGCTGAGACCACTGATAACATTTTTCAGGATTACAGGAATTTCTATTCCGGGAGGGGCATGGCGATGTTGGGCATAGGGGCCACGATGGCCGGGGGCCTGGCCAACACCGAAGCGGACAGGGAATTCAGGGAGTGGTATCAGGATTCCTTGAGGAGCGAGGTTACAGATGATCTTGCACAGGGAACAGAATACCTCGGGCGGGGGTTGGTTGCTGTCCCCCTTCTGGTGGGAGCGGCGGTCCTGGGTGGGCTTACCAGAGAAAGCAGAGCTGGCTCGACTTTTGGGGCGTGGGGTGAGAGGTCGTTGAGGGCGCTTTTGGTGGGGGCTCCCCCGACGATCTTGCTGCAATATGCCATCGGCGGATCAAGACCCACTGAGGGCAGTCCCCGCTGGAGGCCCTTCGACGATCACGATGGGGTGAGCGGACACAGCTTCATCGGAGCCACTCCCTTTATCGTGGCTGCCCAGATGACGCCAAAGCTACGATGGAAGATCCCCCTCTACCTGGCCTCCGCCCTGGTGGGGCTATCAAGGATCAATGAGGATGCCCACTACCTCTCCCAGGTCAGCTTGGGTTGGTGGATGGCTTATCTGGCCGCCTCCAGCGTGGAGCAGACGGAAAGCGAAAACCGGAGAATTGTCCTCGCGCCGGCATTTCCCCGGCGGGGGATCGGTGCGCAGATTGTATTCCGATATTGATGGGGCATCGCCATATTGAGGCTTCAGCAGTCCTTTGTCATATTTTCATCCAGAGCTTTCTCCAGAGAGGCCGAATGGTCACGCGTCGGAATTTTCTAAGGCTGGCGGGCGGTGCCGGGATTGCGCTCTTGCTGCCAGGATGCGCGGGCAGCCCCCCGTTCAGGAAGGACCTGTTCCCGGATTTTGGCGGCCCGGGTGCGCCCTATTTGGGATTGGCCACTTCGCTGCCGGAGGAGTATGACTACGAGGCAGGGGTAGAGGGAAGGATCCCCTCCGATCTGCGTGGGACGCTCTACCGCAACGGGCCAGGCCTGTTTGACCGGGGAGGGCTGCGCAATCGGAACCTGTTAGATGGAGATGGGATGGTACAGGCGTTCCGGATCCACGACCAAGGCGTCCACTATCAGAATCGATTTGTACGAACCCCCAAATATGTGAAGGAATCTGCGGTCAATAGATTTATCTATCCCACATGGAGCACCCAGGCCCGGGAGGGCTGTGGGCGAATTTCTGGGCGACCAACCGAATGAAGAGCCAGGCGGGGATCTCTGTCTATTGGAGGAACGGCAGCCTCTACGCCTTCAAGGTTATGATTTCGGAGAGGGGTGCTATTGCAGCGAGCCGGTATTTGCCCCCCAACCGGGCTACCCCTATCTGCCGGAGGCGGAAAAGGAACCAAGTTGGCTCCTGACCAAGGTCTATGACAGTAGGACCCGCAAGAGCTTTTTGGCTATTCTGCGGGCGGACCGCGTGGCCGATGGACCAGTCGCCAACATCCACCTGCAACACCATGTCCCGTTTAGCTATCATGGCTGGTGGCAAGGCTTGATCCCTCGATCTGGCTAAGCCCCCATGGCGCTTCTGCCGCCTGGCTCAGGCACTCTTCACCGGGTTGTGTAGGATGCCGATGCCTTCGATCTCCACTTCTACGACATCGCCCGGGCTCATCCTCTGGGTCGCCCCGGGCGTGCCCGTGTAGATCACATCCCCGGGCGTGAGGGTAACATACCGGCTGATCCAGCTCACGATGGTGGGAGGATCGAACAGGAGGTCGGCGGTGGACTCCTCCTGAACCACCTGGCCGTTCAACCGGGTACGGATCAACAGGTTGCTGTAGTCGAGCCCGCGCGCAATGACCGGGCCGAGGGGTGAGAAGGTATCCGCGCCCTTAGCCCGCCACCACTGCAGGTCCCTCTCAGGACCGATCTGCCAATCCCGCTCACTGACATCATTGCCGCAGGTGATGCCGAAGATCGCCTCCGCCGCCTGAGAAACGGAGAGATGACTGGCGGTTTTTCCAATGACCAGGACCAGTTCCCCCTCGAAATGGACATTGCTGGCCCCTCGCGGGATGATGATGGGGTCCCCTGGATTTTGCAGGGCACTGATGGGCTTGAAGAAGATCTCCGGATGAACAGGCGGCTTTTTATCCCCGATATGACTCTTATAATTGCGTCCCACGGCCAGGATCTTGGGTGGCTCACAAGGATAGAGGAGCTTCACCTTGGAGAGCCAGTGCAGACCCCTGGTCTCCTCGTACTTGCCGAACATATCCCCTCGGATCTGGCGAAGCCTTTCATGATTGAAGAGGATCGCCGGGGCCGGAGGGCCTCCTTGACGGAACCGCAGAAATATAGTGACGGAGGCGGCTGATTCGTTCGATATCCATTCAGCAGGGGTGTGCCAACTTTCCAAGACTTGCCTCCTTTTTTGGCAAGGTTAGCTTGCGGAGCCCGGCCCGGAGGGTTTGAGGGGGGAGGCTCGAAGAGGTCCTCAGGCGGAGGCCTTTTCGCCTTGGCCCCCGATCCCGATCGTTACCACCTCCATCTCCCGGATGCCCCCGGGCGTTTCGACCGTCACCTGTTCTCCTTCCCTCTTCCCAATGAGGGCCTTTCCCAGGGGGGAGGTGACGGAGACCAGCCCTTGCTTGATGTCCGATTCATAAGGACCAACCAGCTCGTACTTGGTCCGCTCCCCGGTGGCCAGGTCCTCCACCGAGATGGAAGCCCCGAAGATCACCCTCTCCGGGGGCTGAGTCGGATAATCGACCACCTGGCATCCGGCCAGCTTGCCTTGGAGGTCCCCGATCTTGCCCTCCAACCATCCCTGGTGTTCCCTGGCCACTTGAAACTCGGCGTTGTCCGTCAGGTCTCCGTGCCCGCGGGCCAGCTCGATCGCCTTGATGGCCTTGGGCCGTTCCTTCCTGAGGAGATGATCCAACTCCTTGCGCAGTCTTTCATACCCGGCTCGGGTGATCGGAATTCGATTCAGGGTCCTGCCTCCTTTCTAAGATGCCGGGCCGCCAATTGGTTTAAGGATGGGTGATCAGGACCTTCACCGCCTTCTCTCGCTTGTCTAAGAGGAGCTCAAAGGCCTCCTGGATGCGGGAGAGGGGGAAGGTGTGGCTGATCAGAGGCTTGAGGCGGATGCGGCCCGTGGCGACGAGATCCAGGGCGGTTTGAAAATCCCAGACATAGGCTAAGATGGCGCGGATCTGCAATCCCCGATTGACCATATCCTGTAGGTTCAGCTTGACCTCTGGGTTCTCGAAGACCCCCAGGGCCATGGCGGTCCCTCCCTTCTTCAGGGCGGCCAGGGACTGGCGCATGGTCTGCTCCAGGCCCACGCATTCATAGGTGATGTCCAAGCCCAGCCCTCCACTCAGCTCGCGCAGGCGCTGCACCGGATCCACCTGGCCAGCATGGACGGCGACATCTGCCCCCAACTCCTTTGCCAGATCCAGGCGATAGTCCACCACATCGACGATGGCCGCCCAGGTGGCCCCGTGGGCCTTGGCCGCCTGCAGGGTCTGAAGTCCGATCGGCCCCGCCCCGAATACCGCGATCTTGGTGCCCAGTTGGATCCCCGAGGATTGGGCGGCATGGACTGCGGTGGCAGTGGGTTCGATGACCGCCCCCTCTTCGAAGGAAAGGGAGTCAGGGAGGTGATAGACCCAGTCCTCGTCCCGGTTGATGTATTGGGCAAACCCGCTCTGTCCGACCCGGTAACAGAAGGTTACCTGGACGCAGTGGTTGAACCGGGACCGCCTGCAGTAGTAGCACTTCCCACAAAAGAGCATGGGGTTCATACAGACCCGATCTCCCACCTTGAACCGGCTGACCTCCTTGCCCATCTCGGCCACCACGCCGGAGAGTTCGTGTCCGGCCCCGGCGGGCAGGGGAGCAGCCGGGTGCATGCCTTTGAAGACATGGACATCGCTGCCACAGATGGCGCAGGCCTTCACCTGAATGGTGACCTCTCTCGGCCCGGGATCGGGCAGGGCAACCTCCTTGAAGCTGATCTGGCGGGGGCTTTCGATAATGGGCATGGTCACTTTTCTGGGCATGGTCAGCTCCTTCTACGAATAGATGAGATCAGTGAAAGGCCCCTCGGGCAGCGATAGGCCAGATCGCCTCCAGGGAGCCATTTCGGATCGCAAAATAGCGATCGTGCAAATTGATGGTGGTGCAGCAGTGGCTGACGATGAGCTCGATCTTGTCGCCGACCCTCCAATCCTGGTCCGTTTCCTCGAGGGTCACAATTCCGTGTTCTTCGGCCAGGGCGACTAATTTGGCCCCGGGGTGATCTTTGATCTCAGGGAGGCCGAAATCCTGGGCGATTGCCTTTCTCCCGGAATCGATGACGGCCCGGCCCTTTTGGGGTCGGGAGATCACCGTGGCCAAGAGGGTGAGGGCAACGTCAAATGCCTCCAGCCCCTCGATCCCTCGGTATCGGGTATCCATAAAGAGATAGGACCCCGCCTGAACCTCGGTGATGCCTGGGATATCACCGGTGATCGCATAGGTGCCGGTCCCGCCCCCGCTCACAATCGAAACCGGGAGGCCTGCCTTCTGGATGAGATCCTTGGTCTCCAGGAGGAGACCCATCGCCTCGCGACATCGCTCCGTCCGCTCCTTCAGGGAAGGAACGAATACCAGGTGGCCTTCATAGCCCATGAGCCCGGCAAAGGAGAGGCCGGGGGACCGATCGACCTCTTGCGCCAAAGCCAGGGCGGCTTGTCCGGGCGCCACTCCACAGCGGCCCATGCCGATGTCCACTTCCACCAGGACACTCATCTTAACCCTTTTGTCCGCAGCAGCACGGGAGAGGGCGCTGATGTTTTCCGGATTGTCCACGGCCACCGTAAGATTTGCCCTCTGGGCCAGCTCGGTGAGCCGGGAGATCTTGTGCTCTCCCACAATCTGATTCGCGATGAGGATATCCTGGATTCCTCCCGCGATCAATGCCTCCGCCTCGCCCAACTTGGCGCAGGTGATGCCGACCGCTCCCAGGTCGAGTTGCCGCTGAGCGAGGAGAGGGGACTTGTGGGTCTTGGCGTGAGGCCTCAATTTCGCCCCTCTCCCGACGAAGAAATCCGCCATTCGTCTCAGGTTGGCCTCCATCACGGCAACATCGACGAGCAGGGCAGGGGTATCGATTTCTTCTTTGCTGCACCCGATCTTCACGCCCTTTAGGTCCATCTGGGACCTCCTCTCGTTCTCGGTCGGCCTATTGTAATTTTGGAGGGGGAGCCTGTCAATCTCATTCCGCGAAAAGGAAGGAGAAGCGCTTCGTGAAAAGGTATGGCGAGACGGGCCGAAACGACCTTGGGGAAGGCGAAGCGAGGATTGGGGAGAGAGGACTGGATGCTTCTGGCTGCCATGACAGTTAAGAGGATTTCATGCTTTGGTATTTCTTCACGGCCGCGGCGACGCTGGCAATGTGGCTGCGGATCGACTTTTCTGCCGGTCCAGAATCCTTGCTGCGAAGGGCTTTCAGGATTTGCTTGTGGTACTGATTGCCCGTCTCCGCCATGCCCGGAAGGTAGAGGACGACCTCCTTGAGGAGTTGCGAAAGCAGGCCCCGGATGTCCTCCAGGATCCTCTCCAACACCTTGTTCTTGGAGGCGTGGGCCACTGCGAAGTGAAAGCGGAGATCAAGGTCGCTGTATCTCGCATAATCCTTGGTTCGAAGATAGCCCTCCATCTGCCTAATCAGCCGCTCCATCTCCTCAAGGTCAGACGGATCGGCATTCTTGCAGGCGAGGGTAACCGTTCCCAGTTCCACCACCAGGCGGGCATCCATCAGCTCCATGACCGTGGCCCGGTCCATCAGCAGGGAAGGGGCCAGATTGTGCATCAGGGAGGAGGGGCTCAGAGACCTGATGTGGGTGCCATGGCCCGGCTTCATCTCTAAGATGCCCATCAGGGTGAGGTTCTTGAGGCCCTCTCGCAGCGTGGAACGGCTGACTCCCAATTCCTTGGAGAGGAGGTCATGGGAAGGCAGACGGTCGCCCTCCCTCAATTCTCCCCGCATGAGGCGGCCCTTGATCTCCTCCATGACGTGATCGCTCAGGCTGGTCCTTTTGAAACTCAAGAATCCATCTCCTCAGCTGGCTGAGATCTTCTCCATCTCCGGTATTACCTCTTCGACCTGTCGGGCCGACGGCCGTCCCTCCCGATCCCAACCGTGCAGAGCATAATACTCATCCAGCATGATTGCAAGCTCTTCTTGCTTGATGAGCGCGCCATGCGGCAAGGGCCGCTCGAAAAGGGACTCGGGGAGAGTGGCGCAGAGGGTCATAAGAGGGATGAGGAAACGAGGAGAAACGTTCCGCATCATCTGCAACTCATCACTGGATATATGGGAACGTAGAGCCGCCCACGGGCAGCACGATGGCCTCTGCCTCGCGGTAGATCTTGCTGACTTTATGCAGCGCCTCACCAATGGACGGGGCATAGTCCATCTCCATGTCCCGAATCTTGGCCTCGGGCAGACCGTCAGTGACCAGAAGGATGCGCTTGGTCTTCAAGATGTGCCGGAACTTAGCGGCCATGGGCCCACCGGTAGGCGAGGCCTTCCCCTCAATAATCCACTGGACGATGGTATCTGGCTCCGGCCTCTGGCTCAGCGTCTCGTAGAGCATCGGGCCAGCGCCATCGTAGCAACCGGACAGGACGATGATGGTGCCACCGGGCATAGTGACACGATCCGCCAGGGACACGGCCTTGCCAGATTGGATGAGGTCGGCCTCTAACGGGTAGCTGCTGGTGATGGTGACGTCGGCCATCTTGGGCACCGGCACGCCATAGAGCTCGAGGACGGCCCGCGCCGCCTCTTTTTGGGCCTTCTCCATATCTCCAGCGGTGACCTTGTAAACTTGCATCTCCGGGTTCATCACCAGGTCGATCTTCATGTCCAGGCCCACGATGCGGGCCATTTCCACTATGTCTTCCCAAATGGGATTGCCTTCCATCTTGCCTTCCCTGCAGTTGGGGTCGCTGCTCCAGGTATGGTTGGCTTTGGCGGTCTCCCGGCCCGACACGCCGGGAAGGATGATCTTGGCCCCGCCGCTGTAGCCGGCGAAGTAGTGGGGGTTGCAGAGGCCGATGCCGATCTTGAGCCCCGCCTCGGCGACGACCTTGTTGCACCACATCGGCGTGCCGCGACGGGTAGTGCCGAGGTGAACGAGGTCGGGAGCGTCTGGGTCGTGGACGCTGACCCGCAGGCGCTGGAGGACCTCCGGACCCAGCTTCTTCTGCAGATCAGCCTCCAAGGGCATCCGATGCGTGCCGGGAGCGATGACCACATCAATGTCCTCGTCCTTGACGCCCAGACGGTTGAGCTCAGCCAACAGGGGAAGGAGAACTCCTCCCACCGGTGTTGGGCGGGTCTGATCGTCGCTTATGATGGCTACCCGCTTGTTGGGTCGAGGCAGGATCTTGCATAGCGGCGGCATGCCAACAGGGTTCCTCAGTGCCGTCACCACCATGGCCTCCAGGCTGGCTGGCGGCTTGCCCTCCCGCGGTTCAACCATGGCCAGCAGCTTCCAGCCAGCGGGCAGATCAAATGTGACGGGTTGACCCTTGAGGAATCCTTTAGCTCCAGTTTGCAAAGTTGCCTCCTCTCATCTAGGAAAGCAGACAGATAATCGGTTAATCAGATGATCAGATTTATAAAATAGTCTCCTCACATTGTCAAGGAGATTCTCAGGCGAGCCGAGCCCCAAAGAAGGAGCTACAAAGAGATATTGACAGGGAATGCAGAAAGGATTAGATAGGATTCATCAACACACATAGAAAGCCCCGCGCAAGCGCATTCCCCGCAGCTTGTTGCAGGAGCTTTCACGGTATCCCTCAGAATTCCCCTCCCCCCCCTCAATCCTGCCCCTCGAGGGGGAGGAGATAATTTCCATAAACTATGATGCCCTGCGCAGAAAGCGTGGGAAGGTTCACCGACATGAGTTCCTCGGGGAAAATTCAGGAGGGTCCAATGGGCGAATCAGGCAAAAATCGTGTGAACAGACGGGCGCTGACCTCGGTCGCGATGCTTTTTTTCCTTCGTGTGGCTGCCGCCGTCAGGAATCGCATTGCATCTCACGGAATCAGCTTCCTTCCAGCCCGTCCGGCATGCTCTCATGGCCCTTCACAACATCAGCGCACTCCTTTTCCTGGTCGCAGCCGCCTTCCACCTGGGGCTGAACCGGAAGGCGATGGCCCAGTATCTTGTTTCCAAGGCTGCTGAATACAGGACCGTCAGGAAGGAGGCGGTCATCGCCGCGCTCGTGGTCACGGTGATCATCGTCTTATTCGCGTCCCATGCCTTCCACGTCCAGAGGTAGCAGCCGCAAGGATAACGCTCGTGGAAATCGAGCGGAGATCTTCATCTGAAGTAATGCCTTCAACCAAGAGGACAAAGCCCCCAGGGCGCACAGCTACCAGAATACTCGACCAGTTAGGAATCGCGGATGAGCGAGCATATCTATGAATGAGCTGCTTGAATGGCTATCTGTCAATCTGGTTCCGACAGCGATCTTCATTTTGGCATGCTCGGTAATCTTGACTTATCTCGTCGCTTTCTTCCAAGGGCGAGAAATATCTTTTTGGCCACCCAGGATCGGGGGAAGGCCCATAACCATTCAGCACAGTGAGGTATCTTCCATGAATGTGATCGATGCGATAAGGACCAGGAAGAGCGTGCGTGCCTACGTTGACCAGGCGGTTGAAGAGGAAAAGTTGAACATTGTTCTGGAAGCAGGCAGACTTGCTCCTTCCGCTTCCAATCGTCAGGAGTGGAGATTTGTGATTGTACGTGAGCTCGATACAAGAAAGAAGCTCGCTGAAGCTGCGGGCAGCCAGGCGTTCGTTGGCGAAGCCCCGGTTGTGATTGTCGCATGCGCAGATACAGATGGGCATATTATGAAGTGTGGGCAACTTTGTTGTCCGATCGATGTGGCAATTGCTCTGGATCACATGACATTGGCTGCGGTTGAGTTAGGGTTGGGCACTTGCTGGATTGGGATGTTCGAGGAGAAAAAAGTGAAAAAGATCCTTGACATTCCGGAAAAGATACGGGTGGTAGGGCTCATGCCCTTAGGGTATCCGGCTAACCCATCAGCCGTGGAAAAGAAGCGGCTCCCTTTTGACAGGATAGTGAAATATGAACATTGGTAAGGAGCCGCGCAGAAGTTTGCCTCCGGAATGACCCATGAAAACTAAAGGGAACACTATTCTGATCACTGGCGGGGCTACAGGAATCGGTTTCGCTCTGGCTGATGCCCTCTTGGAAGCGGGCAACGAAGTTATCATTTGCGGGAGACGACAGGGCAAGTTGGATGGAGCGAAACGCAGATTGTCCAAAGTGAACGCTATCAGGTGCGATATCTCCGATGCGAAAGAGCGGAGTGCGCTGTTCGATTGGACGACGCGGAACTTCCCCAACCTGAACATCCTGGTCAATAACGCGGGCATCCAACGACCGATCGATTTCAGGAAAGGAACGAAGTCCCTGTTAGCCCGCGAAGACGAGATCGAAACGAACCTTCGGGCGCCTGTTTATCTGTCTGCTTTGTTCATCCCCCATCTCATGAAGCAAAAAGAGGCCGCAATCGTCAACATCTCATCCGGATTGGCCTTCATTCCTCTGGCGGCGGTGCCTGTGTACTGTGCCACCAAGGCGGCCATCCACTCATTCAGCCTGTCCTTGCGGCACCAGTTGAGGGAAACGAGCATCAAGGTGTTCGAAATCATTCCGCCCATCGTCGATACGGAGCTGCACAAAGGCGCAAGAGAACGAAGAGGACAGCAAGACCGGGGCCTCAAGCCGGAAGAAATCGCCCTGGCGACCCTGCGGGCCCTTGAGGCGGATGACTACGAGCTGGCAGTGGGGAGGGCTGAATCGCTCCGCATGGGAGCACGAAGTGATCCCGAGCGGCTCTTCCAGATGATGAACGATTAAGAAAGGGGACACTTCACTTGTTTTCAGCGGAATGCCAGGATGAAGAGGATTCGTGTTTTCAGCAAAAAGGACGGAAGTGTTAGGAGGCCAATTGACGCGGCCAACGGGTCCAAGAGGAAGTCGATTCAAGGATAAGGATTTGACCCTTTTTCTCTTTCGGAAAGGGGTAGATGGGATTCATGTCTTTAGGGAACAGGGCGCAAGTCTGGGGAGGCGGATCGATGGGGCTGCGGTGGAGGTTAATTCAAGGATAAAGACCCTCTTTCCTTTGACCCTCTTTCCTCCCAGACAGCATCAGGCCTCGACCGGAGCGAAGAGGAAATGCGATAAAGCAGGACCTGACGCTCTATGCCTTGTGACCCCTACGCCTCTTCGCCTCTTCGCTCCCACTCTTCGCTCTTCGTTACGGGGGCTTTAAAGATGCACATTCGTCGAGTCATAATCTTTCGGGAACCTAAGGTTGACAGCATCCTCCGGCGCCAGCTAACTAAGGAAGGCTACCGGATCCTGCAAAAAGTGCGCCTTGCGGATGCAATCGCCAAAGACCGGAACGACCAACTGCCACAGCGCGATTTCGACTACTACACTAAGGCTCACCTCGACTTCTTGGTAACGCGGGATGATTTGCCCGTCTTCGCGGTGGAGTTTGATGGGGCTGGCCACATGCAGGACGAGCACGCGATCGAGAAAGACGTCATCAAGAATAGGTTATGTAAACTGGCCTCCCTGCCGCTCCTTCGAATAACCTCCTCCGAGATTGAAGAAGACGACCAGCTCACGCTCCTCGACTACATGTTAATGCGCTACGTGGCGTGGCAAAAGGAATATCCTTCGATCGTGCAGGAAATTGAAAACTTCGCCGCCGCCATCAAACCTGGCTATAATCCAGAAAATCATGCGGTTGACCTGAACCCCTCTTTTCATTTTGATCTCAGGCATCCGTTCCCGGCTCGCACTGTCGTTGTGGAACGACTATGGAGAAGTCACCGTATCGCATGGAGCATGCAAAAACCGGAACGGCAGCAAGCGGCCACCTGCCTATGCGATGTTTACCTCGGAAGCATGGGACCTGCCGAGAACGAACAGTTCCTGAAGTGCACGCAGTGGGCCGTCGTATGGCGCCCGGGCGATGCTGAACGGGTTCCCGTGTTCTCGGAAGAGATCTCGGTGAGTTTACGCTCATGGCTGCCGCTGAGGACCGAAGTCCCCGCTCCGGATGGTGTACTTGAGGTACTGTGGGGTAAGATAGAAGGGCCGAACACAGCCGAAAGGGCGCAAGAGATCGCCCACCAGTTCGAGGTTCGAGTAGAGTCAATATGGTGCCTGAATCTCCCCGGCATCAGTGCTTGGGACATAGCTAAGAATTACGCAGAATACCTTGGATTCCGGGCAATAGAACGATGGGCCAAAGGTGACCAACCAAAGGAGTAATGAGTCTTTTTCTTTATTTCCTGGGAGGAACCGAGGGAACGTTGTTCAAAAATCTCAAATCAATCTCGATAGACCTTATGGGTGGCAGTCGTCAGATCACATCTCATTTCAGCAGAGAAAGGACGAGGATCCGGGACGTTGTTTCTTGCATTGCATAACGTTTCACAACCGGACTTGCGCCGGTTAGCAGACGATGGCTTTGCAGGGCACACCAGCGAGGTGTTAGGCCGCATCGTTGTGCGGACTGTTTGGCCCCACCGTTTGCCAGTGGTTTCACGGCGCTGTGCGCTTGATAGCATTGATCGCCTTGTCCAGTTTCTGAAGGAACCGCGACCGGTCTCGTTTACTGAAAGGAGGCGGACCACTTGTAGTGGCACCAAACTCTCGAAGGTCAAAAAGGAGATCTCGGGTTGCCAACGCCTGGCCGATGTTGTTGTCTGTGAAGGGCCTTCCGCTGATCCCAATGACAGACGCTCCCTTTTCGAGGCACCGGGCTGCGAGGGGAATGTCTGCTGTTACGACGATGTCGCCACGGCCAACATGTTCGACAATCCAATCATCGGCCGCATCGAGAGCCCCCTTGACAACCTGAAGATCTAACCAGCTCTTGTCTGGAATACGCATCCAAGAGTCGGCCACAAGAGTCACCTCGAGATCGTACCGCTTCGCTACGCGATACACTTCCTGCTTTACCGGGCAGGCATCAGCGTCCACGAAAATGTGCAGCAAGAATGTGCTCGTCCCTTAGAGCCTGCGAAACGGTTATGGCCGGCCGGCTGCTGCAACGACCAAGATCAGCCGTCAACATGCCGTGCTTGGCGCGGATATTATGAATCGGCTGGATCTGCGAAGCGGGAATTGGGGACACTTCCCTATTTCCTCTATTTCCTTCAAAAACTGGGAAGTGTCCCCATTATCCATCATTATCCATTATCACTACTGTCCCAACGTTAATCGAATGAATTCAACTGGTTATGAAACTGCCCACCCTGATCTTCGTAATCGATGCTCGAAAGGGCCTGTAAAATCGGAGTTTTCTCGAAAAGAGTCACGCTGAGAATCTGGAGAATTGTGTAGAGGCTCCGCTCCAGATGAAGCTGCTTCTTGACAATGGCCACCAACACATATACGGAGATGGCAGTCCAGATCTGAGTCTTGACCGCGTTCTCGGAGGTCCCGTAGAAGGCCTTGATCCGTAGGTGCTGCTTGATCCATTTGAAGAACAACTCGATCTGCCAGCGGCACTTGTAAATCTTGGCGATCGTGAGGGCCGGCAGGGAGAAGTTGTTGGTCAGAAAGACCAGCCTCCGGTTCTGTTCGGTGTCGTAGAATCGGATGCGCCGCAGCTTCTCGGGGTAATCCTTCTTGGCATAGAAGTGGTGAAGGACGATGATCTGGTCGCACTGCACGCCCTCTGATTTGTCGACGGGCCGGGAATAGAGTCGCTCGAACCGAAAGTTCCCTTTGGCCCGGATCACGAAGAAGGCCGAGGACTGGTGGATCCGGTAGAGCCGGGCAAAGTCTCCGTAAGCACGGTCCAAGAGGTAGATGGCCCCGGCTTCGATCGGGATCTGATCGAGAAGGTTGACCTCGTGAACCTTTCCCGGGGTGATAAAGACGATGGTCGGGATGTTGCCCCGTAGATCGAGCAATGCATGCAGCTTCACCGCTCCTTTGTGCCGGCGGAACTTCGCCCAGGGAAAGAGTGACAGGCAAAGATCGATCACCGTGGCATCCAACGCATAGATGGCCTGATCCAACTCGAGGCCGAAGGGCTCGTGGGCGTAAAGCTCCCGCGCTCTTCGGATGAGAACCTGAGCAAAGTCGGCATAGATCCGCCAATCTCGGACCTGGTTGGCATGGGCCAGGGTGTTGCGGGAGACCTTTCCGCGGATGCCCATGTGATAAAGCCTCTGCTCTGCCGCCCGCAGGCAAGCCTGGATGTCCCTCAGGCTTTCCCGATAGGTGAGCTGAGCAAAAGCCAGGCAGAGAAACTGATCCCAGCAGGAGAAGCTCTTGATCTTGTAATGGCCGTGGTACCGCTCGACGCATTGACGGAACTCGTGAAGGGGGAAAAAGTCCATCAGTTGAGAGAAAATCGTCCGACCTGTATTCATCAGCCATCTCCTTCTGCAAGAATGCAGGAGTATGGCATCTGGCAAGGACGGATCTCAAATCGATTATGGACATTTCCCCTCTTAACCCTACACCGTTAGCGGATTTCCGGGAATTATAAGCGGAAACGTTGGGACAGTACTGATCCATTATCATGAATCTAATACATCCCCCTCACTCCGGCCTCCCCACCAGCACGAAGGCCCCCCAGAAGAAGGGATTCGGCTTCTTTTCCTTCAGGGCGAGCTTGGCCTGCCGCAGGGCCTCCGCCTTGGGTTTTCCCTGGGAGAGGAGGCGGTAGAAGTTTCCCATCAGCTCGGTGGTCTCGGCGCTGGGCACGCTCCAGAGGCTCATGATCAAGGTCTGAGCCCCGGAGAGGATGAATGCCCGCTGGAGGCCGAAGACCCCCTCCCCGCTCTTCACCTCCCCCAGCCCGGTCTCGCAGGCGGAGAGGACCACCAGGCCCGTCCCCTTCAGCCGGAGGCCCAGGATCTTCTCCGCAGAGACCAGCCCCTGGTCCCCTCCCTGTTTTAACGAGGCATTGGCCCCGGCCAAGGCGAGGCCGGAGCGGAGCATGGGGTTCTCGATGCCGGGATCGGGCAGGGTCTCTTTCTCCAGGCTCAGTGCCCTCTCCGGCATCTTTCGTGCCTCATCGGGCAGGAAGTATCCGTGGGTGGCCAAATGGAGCACCTGGGGGGAATCGGCGGAGAGGAGGATCTCCTCCAGGGCCCTCTCCCTCTGGTACCGGTCCACCTTCCAGGGAAAGGCCTCCTTCAGGGCCTTCTCGATCTCCTGGGCCTCCTTGTCCGTACCGGGCAGGGGACGGAACCAGAGCTGGGAGCCATCCCGGGTGACGGCCCCCCGGATCGTCTCCTGCACCTGCAATTCCTGAAGGACCTTCTCCCGCTGGGGAAGGCCCAGGTTGTAGTCGGGATCGGCAAAGAGCAGGGCATGGGGCTTGGGGGAGGTGGGATCGGTGAAGCGGACGATGTCCCTGCCCGCCCCGATGTAGCTGATCCGGTACTCCTCCATCAGGTAGCGGCCCTCCGGGCCCATCAGCACCTCGAAGGGGACCAGATGCAGGTCCCCATCCGGGCTGAGGAAGAGCTTCCCCCTGCCTTTCAGGAAGGGCTGGAAGGGCTGGAAGACCAGAGCGTACAGGGCCTTGGCCTCCCGCTGCAGGACCTGGGGGTCGGGCATCTGCCCCGACTTGGCCTTGTCCATCTCCTGGCGGTAGGCCAAAAGGTGGGCCTCGATCCGCTCGGGCTCGCCCAGGTCGAGGAGCTTGACGTGGGGGGCAGGGGAGGGAAGGAGCACGAAGGCGAGGTAGCGGGGCTGGCCGAACTTCGACTCCTTAAAATCGAAGACATCGATCTTGGCGAAGTCCAGGTAGAGACAATCCGGGGGCAGGAGGGAGGCGATCCGCTTAACATCCGCCTTGCCTGCCAGCTTCTCCAGGGCGAAGTCCTGGCTCAGCCGGGAGAGCTCCGCCTCGCGGGCCTCCTTCTGGGCGGTGAGCTCTCTCATCCGGGCCCGGTAGTCCTCCCAGGAGAGCTTTTCGGGACGGGAGCGCTGGAGTTGGGCCAGGTCCCTCCGGAGGGCCGTGAGCTCCTTCAACTTCCGATCGATCTGGGGATCAGCCGAGGCGTAGACCGCCTCGAGGTAGCGACCCTGGGCCTCCATCACCGCCCCCTTCCACCGCAGCCAGGCATCCAGGGCCTCAGAGGGGGCGGAGGGGTCGGAGGAGAGGTATTGGGAGGTGTGGGAGAGGAAGGCGTGGAGGCGCCCCCGGCGTTCCTCCATGTAGGCCAGCTTCTGGCGCTCGCTGAGGAGGAGGAAGGCATCCTCCCGGTTGCCATCCTGGATGGAAAGGGATCGTAAGAAGAGAGAATGGGCCTGGGGATGCCTACCCAGGGAGGCAGAAAGGAATGCCAGGTTGTTCAGGCTCCTCGCCACATCGGGATGTTCCTTGCCCAGGGCCTTCTCCCAGATCTGGAGGGACCGCTGGAGGAGGGGCTCGGCCTCGGCATAGCGGCCGGTGGCCTTGTAGAGCATTGCCAAGTTGTTCAGGCTTTGCGCCACATCCGGATGCTCGTTCCCCAGGGCCTTCTCCCGGATCTCCAGGGCCCGCTTGTGGAGGGGCTCGGCCTCGGCATAGCGGCCGGTGGCCTCGTAGAGCAGGGCCAGGTTGTTCAGGCTGGTCGCCACATGCGGATGCTCCTTCCCCAGGGCCTTCTCCCAGATTGCCAGAGCCCGTTTCTGCAGAGGCTCGGCCTCGGCATAGCGGCCGGTGGCCCAGTAAAGCTGTGCCAGGTTGTTCAAGCTTTGCGCCACATGCGGATGCTCCTTCCCCAGGGCCTTCTCGTTGATCTCTAGGGCGCGCTGGAGGAGCGGCTCGGCCTCGGCATAGCGGCCGGTGGCTTTGTAAAGCAGTGCCAGGTTGTTCAAGCTTTGCGCCAGATCCGGATGCTCCTTCCCCAGGGCCTTTTCCTGGATTTGGAGAGCCTGCTGATAGAGGGGCTCGGCCTCGGCATAGCGGCCGGTGTCACGGTAAAGCTCTGCCAGGTTGTTCAGGCTGGTCGCCACATCGGGATGGTCCTTCCCCAGGGCCTTCTCGGTGATCCGGAGGGACCGCAAATAGAGGGGC
>Ga0315289_10002080_pt1 | contig 30985 bp, 25 predicted proteins | sample YL17G11_40_MG_FD_203452 | JGI IMG/M metagenome (GOLD analysis project Ga0315289, IMG submission 203452) | Sediment microbial communities from Yellowstone Lake, YNP, Wyoming, USA - YL17G11_40 | ecosystem: Environmental > Aquatic > Freshwater > Lake > Sediment | place: USA: Wyoming | collected... | reverse complement strand
TTCGAGGTATTTCTTGATCAGATCGTATGTCAGGGGTTTTATCTTTCCTTCATGCAGGATGTGTTGTTCCTCAGGAGAATAGTCAGGTCTTGGATAGACATCAAGGTCTCGGGAAAGGTTTCTTGGCTGTTTTCTGATAATGTCCCCGTTTTCCTTTACCCAAATATTACTTACGTCACGATATGATTCGCCTTGCTCCATACGGCTTACGACTTCAAGGACAGCTTCCTCGCCGTCGCCCACGCATACCATATCGGCATGTTCCAAAGACTCCTCGGGTCTGATGGTCGCATGCACGCCTCCCCAGACAACAGGGGCTTTCACGCCTGACTTCAGTTTCTTCGTAATCTGCACCGCTCCTTCATAAAAATTTGTCATCAGGGTTATCCCGATGAGATCGGAGTCGCTGCACAAAGGAATCATATCATCGAGCGCCTTGTCATCATACCTTTTAACGCCGAAGACAAGGCTGTCGCCGAATGGGTCCGGGATAAAGATAAACCGGGTCTTATGCCCGTGCTGCTTGAGATATGCCGATATAGTGCGTATGCCGAAAGCCGTTATGTCCGGGTAGGGTGATATAAGAGTTATCTTCATATATTTACTGTTTTTTCATTACTTCTAAGCACTACTGGCGACGCGGCCTCCTCATCCGGGCTGCCGGTTTGACGGCAGCCCGGATATTGCTGATAAGAGATATAACAAAAAAAAGAAAGTTTTCTTATGCACGGGCAAAGGTAATAAGTAGCTGTATCGCATTGCCTGCAAATATGATAAATTGTATCTTTAAATCTTTGAGGCAGTAATCTCAAAAACGGCATGCTATAAATCCTCGCCACAAGCCTCCATAGAAACATTTCTGGATAATAAATACAAAAACCGGCAGATAGATGCTCACCTTCTTCAAAATCTCTTCTGGAAAGGGGTAATTCATCAGGCGTACTTCGCCGTTTGATACCAAATTTACCGACTACATTCTTTCTAAAAAACATTAAGAGCGGATTGTCTGAAGACGTCTCCTGGAATATCGCCTTTCCATCGGGACTTAAAAATCTCTTTATTTTTTCCATCGCCCGCTTCAAATCCACGTGGTGTAGCACCATGCAGCCACATATAATGTCGAAATAGCCCTCAGCATAGTTTATTTCTTCAAAGGCATTACATTCAAAATGAATTTTCTCGGAAATATTCCAGAGGGTTGCCCTGCGTTTTGCCACTTCCATCATTTTAGGAGATGTGTCAAACGCCCAAACGGTAGCCCCTTGGGATGCCATGTAACAAGCCAATAAACCGTCGCCAAATCCGCATTCAAGTATTCTTTTATTCGAGATATCACCAAGTTGACGAAGAAATATTTGTTTGTCACGCAGTAAAGCCGATTCCATTTTTCGAAACTCTTCGTTGGAAAAGGCTAATAATTTCTGAGCCAAATTGTCATGAAATTCTATATCTTGTTTTAGACTCATTTCCGCCCTCCTTTTATTACACTACCTATCACGAGGAATGCCGACCAAAAGACGGCATATCAGTCGCAGTAGTTGGGAATTGTCGGGGTAAATGATGATACCCTTGTTTTCACCTACAATCAGGATGATGTTACGGCAATATTGCCGCTTTTTCCGGGGACATCAGAATCAGTTCCGCAGATGCCTTGATAGGAGATCCTGAATGAGGCCACGGTGAGACCGAGATAAAGCCACAGCAGGGTAGTGTTGTATTCAAAGTCGAATTGCCCGTGGAAGCCGATGGCAACCAGGCCTGCCCCAAAGGCAATGGACATGATCTGACTGTAAGAGGTCTGGTATCGGAGCAATACTTTAAAACGCTTCACGAGGGCGCCAACAATAAACATTATGGAAGCCAATCCAATCATTCCGAAATCGAAAAGGAAAGACAAAAAAACACTATGGGCGTGCGGAGCATGAATGAATTTCTTGAGGTTGCCGACACCGAACCCTTCAATCACATAATCCTTATACTTTTCAAAGGATTTCTTCCACAGTTTCATTCTTCCCGTCTTTTCTTTCAGCCCGGGATCAATCACATTTTGTGTTGTTGCCATCTTCTGCCCCAAGGCAAGAAGGCGCGGGGTCGTATACTTGCCTGTTATCGCCCCAATGACAGCAGCCTCTACAAAATAAAGAACCAAAACACCGACGACAAAAATGGGATAAAGGCGGAACCAATACTTCCTAGTTACATGAAAGGCAAGAAAGGCAAAATATACCATAACCAGCAGGGAACCTATCCCGGCCCTCGACTGAGTATGCAATACGACGAAAATAAACATGGCCATGGAGACGGCGAGAAAGGATTTTTTCAACCGACTGGGCTTTGTTAGCAAAAGACCTAAGGAGACCGCCAGCACCAGGTTAGTCATCAATGCCAGCGGATGATGGTCCATAAAACCACCGTCAACTTGTGGCATTCCCGATGGCTGAAAATATCCCCCCGCTATTTGCAAAACAAAAGATAAATATGGAGAAATCTTATGTGTCACATGGTATGTTTTTAGAAAAAAGCAACCCATATAGGACAATGCCTGCAGAATACCGGATGCTACGAAACACCAGACAGCGGCCGCTAGGTGCTTTTCTTCCTTGACATAAGCGGTAATGAGAACAAATATGCCGACGTTCATAGCGAAGATTAAAAACTGGAATATACTGTGGCCAAGGTAATCTGACCACAAAATGGTCAGTCCGGAATAAGCGAGGACGACGAAAACAGGGGCAGCTATGATATTTCCCGAAGTGCCTTTCTCGACCCTGATCAGCCTTCTTAAGGCATAACCAAGAAAAGTGAATAGTACAACGACCGCAAATAGCGGAATCAAATCAATGTTTTTTTCCCCAACGATAAAATTCCAGTCTGCTTTAATGGAGAAATAAACGGACGCCGTTGTAAAAGGAATCAGAAATATCAGCGAGTATGTTCCCCATTCCGGCCAGAAAAAGAAAGCGGCAAGGATCGCAACGGAGCTGCAGATTATGACCGCGTAGTACCACGGCACGAGGAATACGGTGACGACGCTGGCAAAGGCAAGCAATACAACCAGAATCATTCCCGTCAGGAGAACGCCATTGCCTAGGCGTGATGCATTATTCGTAAAATCTGACTTCATCTATTACCTTTGCTTGGCTTGCACCTCTTCAACAATAACGATATAATAGACAGAAGTACCTTCAGCCGGATGAACTTTTATTTTTCCTCTTCGATATAAACGGGCTTACCACCCAACGTAAGTTTTATAGCATTTCCTTCCGTATTGACGACAAACTCCTTAAAGGACGTGCTGTAATCATGTACATCCAGGCCAGAAGGCATATCCGGTACGGCATAAGTCACCTTGACCTTGGGCGGCTTCAGCCCCGTAATGCTGGTAACCGGATCCCCCGCTCCGTCATTCCAGGCAACCATTATCGTCTTTCCCTGCCGGTTGAGCTTGTAAATAAAGACCCCGCCCTGTTCCTGCACCGTGACAATGTTTTTCCAGTTGCTTCCTTCGAGGACTTCAACCATCTTCTTGTAGGCGTAATAGGCGAGTTTTTTGTATGACTTGCCATCATTCAGCGGGTTGTTCACCAGCCCATAATAGTTAAATGGATTACGCTTCTCTCCACCGAAATTGTGCCTTTCAAAGACTTCATTCCAAAAAATCCTGTCCACACCCTGTGCAATGGCAAAAACGTATGATTTCACCAAACCAGCCGCCTGCTGCAATTCTGTCTGCGGCGGCAATATTATAAAAGATAACGGGTGTCCCGGTGTATAATTAGGATCCCCATCGTATATGCCGGTTTCAAGGAAAACGGTCTTCTTCTTTAAGGCCATTTTATAATCGGCAAAGATATTATCGTAGATTTCCATCTTGTTTTTCAAATCAACATAATCGGCGACCTTGTAGTGGTGCATTTTAAAGGAAAACACATCAAAGTATTCTCCAGCTCCATAACCAAGTATTTTTCGCACAAAAGCGGCGTTTAAATCCTCACGCCTTCCGCTGGCGATACCTCCTGCGCCGCCCAGCACAACCATGCAATCCGGACACTCGCTTTTGATTACGTCGTAAGTTTCCTTTAAAAAAGCGGCGTATTCCTTTTCGTACCCTTTCCACCCCTTCGGTGGGGGAAGCCCGCCCGGCTCGGTCTGAACCTCCCAGTATTTGACCCGGTCTTTTAACCGCCCGATTGACTTGCGAAGTGCGCTTTTGTATTTATCATAGGCAACATTCGGCGGCGTTGTGCCACCTTCCCGTCCAACCCTTGAATAGATATTTATCGACGGCGGAACGTTGTTTATGCCCATTGGCATCTCCTGTACCCACTTGACGCCAAGATCGGCAAGATAAACGTTTATTTTCTCATGGGTCATTATTTCATTACTGTCCAATATAAACTGGTAGGGGCCGAAAATACCAAAGGGCGATTTCATGGAAACGGCATCAAAGGCGCCGCCTGGGAAGTTTTTGAAAGCAGATGAAGCGGGGGAATTCGGTTCCCGGAAAGCCTCCCTCATCCCTGCCGATATCTCCCTGCCCCCATTGCCCTCAAGTGCAGATTTCGCTTCTTGCAGAAGTCGAATTGAATCATCGACTCTTCCCTCACGGGCAGCCTTGATTGATTCCCTGTTGAGCTGTTGAGCAGCTGAGGCATCCACACCCTGGGCCTCTTTCTGCCTGACCATCTCCTTGAATCTTCTAATCAAATCTCGGTCAGGGCCATCTGCCGCATATAAGTTAGTCCCCATTATTAACATGACAAGCATGAATACAAGGATAGCCATAAGGGGTTTATCAATCAAAGATATCCCAGATCTCTCAATCGTTTCTTGAGCAACTCGTCTTCGAGATTGACCTCGGCGGGCATGAGATTCGTTATCCCGCGAGTCTCCATAAAACGAATCAAACGATTCTTCAACTGCTTGTGCACATCTCGTTTTTTCCATCTCAGATTTCCTTCTTCTTTGGCATCATTGCTAATGTCAAACAACTTGTCCCACATAACGGCGGTCTTTATGTTTCTCAAGTTTGATTTTGTTTTTGATTTATCGCATAACTTGCAGCATATATCACTGGTTTTCATGAGGCTGAAGTAGCTGGTGATCAGCTTATGATGCTCATCCCTTATGCAGATTGAAGGGTATCCTTCGGAGATGATCTCTTTCTTTGGAAAATTATTGCCGTGCACCTTTTCAGTAAGCAGGGAATACCCGTCTTGCTTGAACGCTCCATCCAGCCCGGCTATCTCCATGATTGTCGGCGATATATCCAGCAGTTCAGCCATGTGTGAGAGCGTTCCGTTATATTTACCGGAATAGTCCATAATCATCGGCACTCTTATCATTTCATCGTAGAGTCCCTGACCGTGCCCAAAAATGCCATGTTCCAAGAATCCCTGCCCATGATCTGCGATCAGGAAAAACAGATATTCCTCGTTTTCATTTCTGAGCATTCCATGAAACTGGCCGATTATGCTGTCAACCTTGTGGATGCCAGCATCATAACAGGCAAGCATATATGCAATATCCTTCGGGCTCAGGTTCACCAATCGCTTGTTGATATCACCAATAATTGTCCTTAATATATGGGTTTTGTCTTCTGCTTGTGTCGGCCTGTCAAAAGGTAAAGTCAGCGCCTTTACGGCCGGATGAGGATCGTAATCCAGAAGGTCTTTATCCAGAAAGGCATTCACGTCTTTCTGGTCAGCGAAGAAAGGTTCATGCACATACTCGCCGATATGCCAAAAGAGAAAGGACTTTTTGTTATTCTTTACCCAATCCCTCAGATGCGGCAAAGTCTTCTCATCCAGCAGGAGATGTGATTGGCTCTGAAAGTGACTACCAAATGCCCATGTATTGGCCAGAAACTCAAAACTTGAAAAGATTGCGGTATTATATCCGTTCTCAGCCAGAACATCAGGAAATGTTCTGAAATCGTCATGAATCTTCTGGTTGAACCATGACAGGTTAAGCCCTGATGGATATCGCCCCGAGATGATCGAATAGAGTGAAGGGTATGTCCAATTCGATTGGGAAAATGCATTTTCAAACAATAGAGCGCCCTTTGCTATCCTGTCGATATTTGGTGATGTTTGCTTGCGGTATCCGTAACAGCCCAGATGGTCTGCACGAAGGGAGTCTACCAGCACTATTGCAATAGCCATAGCGTTATTCGATTTCCTTTAATTATTTATTGTGCAAAAAAGGGCATCTTAACAATCCCCTTTTCAATGCGCTTTCGGATAATTGTTAGAATCATTCCGAAATGTGATGGGTATTTCACAATATATTCCCCGAAAATATTTGAAATCTTTTGCAGGTTGACCTTGACAGTCAGTTCCCTGGCTTCTTGGTCTTCGACAGAAACCGCTTTCTCTATAATCAGTCTGTGTGTATTGTCGGAATTCCTCACAATAAAAGTTGGCAGGATTGTCGCACCTGTTTTCATTGCAAACTTCACTGGCCCAGGGGCAACATTAACTTTATTCCCGCAAAATTCAGTCTCCACCCAGCTGTTTCCAATCCTGCCGTCAAACGCAATCGCAATAAGCTCGTTTCGTTTCAGAGCCAGGTGGGCATCCTTGAGGGCAAAGTCCGACCGCAGAAAGTTAACAGGCAGAACAGAGTACTCTTTCTCTCTCATCTCGAAAATCATTTTATGAACATACCCGAGTTGTTCTATAAGCGGTGGTCCTCCGAGCTGATTGATCTTATACCCTCTAAATCCAAGGACTGGCAGGATCATAAGGAATGACCCAAAATGAGAAAGTAGAATGATAACTCCCTTACCTTTTAAGAGCGCAGCATCCAGATTCTCAATGCCTTCGATCTTTACCATTTCTTCTATGTCCTTCTTTGTTAGCGTACCTAATATCAGATCCTCAAAGCGCCTCTTGACTTCCATGATAAAGCTTTGCCGCGCGGCTGTTTTAGCCATAGGGTCAGCGGGAGATATCCCGAGACATTTACCGACCTCTTCGCAGGTAGTCCGCCTCAGGTCACGGGCAAGGTAATAGATTGCAAAACCACCTGTGGAAGCAATCGCATAGCCGACCCTTCGAGGGATTGCCTGAACAATTCTTCTGAACGGAAACCAAAAAAGCCATAGTCCGATATTCTTGAGCATGGTTGGACTATAATGTGATCATGTGATTATGAATCATACAAGGAAGCCTTTCCCCTGAGCCTGCCTACAATACGGAAGAACCCTTTTACCATCGGTTTTAACAAATCTTCGGTAATAAACAAGACCACATCCATTATTACAGTGATATATCGCTGTGAAGAAGGTTCGTAAAACAACTTCTTGAGATGTTCCTCATTCTCTGGCAAAAGATCGGTTATATTAGTCATCATCCCTTCCTCAATTGCCTTTTGATAGATCTCCGTGTGGGGCTCAATTCGTATCCAGCCCACACCGACACCGCCTCTGCCAGGCATCATAATGGGGATCTTGTACATATAATATATGGTCTTCAGGAGTCCTTTGAAATCCTGTCCGGGATGTGCGACGAAGAAGTTATATCCGATTGCCATTCCTTTTACAGCCCTGCCGATTCTCATATTATCGTCTATGTGCTTTACTGTCATGCCTTTTCTGAGCCCTTTGAGCCCTTTATCTGTGGCCGCATCTGGGGAGCTTCCGATGTGTCTGCAACCTGCCTGTTTGACAAGCTCAAGGAATTCCAGAGAGAAATTATGCAAGCTGAACCATGCACCCCACTCGACCTTCAGGTCTCTCTTGATGATCTCCCTGCATATGTCCTTAGCATGAGACTCTGGAATATTGAAAACGCTGTCTACAAATGTGAACTTTGTCACACCATGATTATTCACCAGATACTCAATCTCATCGACCACATGGGCAGGGGTACGCATCCTGATGTTGCAACCATTCAAGAAAAGGTAGGAGCAATACGAGCACTTAAGTAGGCACCCGCGCTTGCTCTGAATGCCTATCGCATTGTGCAGTGGCCCGGTATAATTCTTTATGTCAATAATCCCTGAATCCCTGCGCGGCATCGGAATGCTGCTGAAATCCGGTAGCGTACGCTGCCCTGAAAAAACCACTTTCCTGTCTTTGCGATAATAAATGCCCAGCACTTTTTCCGGTGTGTCGAGGTTGTTCATAAGCTCAGAAGTGGATTCTTCCCCCTCCAGATAGACGCCATAATCAACCTCTGGGATTTTCTCCATCACTTCCTTTGCGAAAATTGAATAACCCCCACCGCCTATCATGATTTTAGCCTTCGGTGCCTTCTCTTTAATGGCCTGGATCATCGGTCGAACGGTTTTGAATTCAACAAAGAGATCTCTTCGCTGGGTAGTGTCAATATTTCTGATCGATACGCCGACTACATTAGGCTTGAATGAGGCAACCTCTGCTTTCAGTTTCTCGAATGAGTCAGGGTATTCGTAAACATTCGGGTCAAATATCTTTATCTCGTGGTCACGAAGTGCGGTGGCAATATAGCTGAGCCCTAAAGGGTATAGCGGGATTTTGATCTTTCGCCTACCCGTATCCTGCTGAACTAACAGTATCTTCATTCTTTTACTCCACCCTTAATTTATGAACTGCTCAAAGCGGATTAAAAATGTTGAACCACCTGAAGGTGGTTATTCCTCGAACATATCGAGTTGATCGAGGCGACGATCTTCCTGCTCCTGTTTCCTGATGTATTCTCGGATGGTCGCTTCGTCTCTTCCGACAGTGGAAACATAATAACCTCTGGCCCAGAAATGCTGGCCAGTAAAATTCTTGCGATGTCCCTAAAATTTCTCGCTATATGTATCGCGCTCTTACCTTTGATGAAACCTACCACCTGCGATACCGCATATTTCGGTGGTATGGAGATCAGCATATGAACATGATCGGGACAAAGATGACCCTCCATAACCTGACTCTCCTTCTGAGCTGCGATGTCCCTGAATGCTGATCCAAGATACTTACGCAACTGATCGTATATAGCTTTTCTCCGATATTTCGGTGTCCATATAACATGATACTTGCATTCCCATAATGTATAACTTAAACTCCCACTGTCGTTCAACTTAAACCTCCTTCCCCGTAAACTTTGAGCGGTTCACGGATAGGAGGTTTCCTTTATATTCCCGGAATTGTCAAACTCCGGGAGTCCCCCGGCAGAGCCGGGGGGTTACCCAGGATAATTATTGTTGGTTTTCTATCACGGAGCATCATTTTTAGATGTCGAAGCTCATCAAGCGATAGTGTTTTCATTATGCACAGTAACGTAAAGTATAACAAAATACTTACAATCAAGATTATTATACTATGTAATATGCTAAACATATAGATAAAGCATCCCATCAGCATGGCGGCAAGTAATGGCTTTGCAATGGCCGTCAGTATTTGTTTCGCCTTCACTGTATCCCTAAGGAAAAACAGGTAGGTACAGATCAATGCGGTATCAGACAGCGGCACTGCTATTCCGGCGCCGATGTAGTTGAGTCTGAAGACAAGAACCACATTGAGGATAAGAGCACCCATCAAGGCTATAGTGTTTATCGTTATAAGAGTCCGTTGCCTATTCAGTGAAATTGTGAGGGACTCGAAAATAACAATAATAAAGCTTACGTTTATGCCAAGGATAAGGAAACGGAATATTATTGAGGACTCCAGAAATCCGTGGCCAAAGATAACTGAGATAAGCGTGTCAGACAGGGCAAAGCCGATAATGGAAAAAGGCAGGCTGAACATTAGCAGACATTTAATCACAGTCAGCACTATTTTCCGTATCTCGTCCCTTGAGGGATCGCTGATTGCAAGCCTTGACAGAAGCGGGAACAATGCTATCATGATTGACATGGGGATAACCTGAGTTCTGATGATAATTCTTGAGGGGGCCTGAAAGAGTCCTACGGAATAATTATCAAAAAAATACTTCAGGACGAATATACCCATATAGGCATACGTTTGAAAGAGAAACTGACTGACCGCTATCGGTGCTGATTCCCAGAAAAGACCTTTTATCCCGGTTAGCGATAAATCAATCTTGGGCCTTATCAAGAATCGCTTCATGGAAATATAGATTGTTCCCATCAATCCCATCAGGCTTGAAAGAACGAATGCGATGAAAAAATACAGCAGGCCCAGGTTCAGGTAAACAGATATTGATGTTAACAAGAGAAAGGATAATGACGAGAAGAATGTCACATAGGTCTCGTATTTCATCCTTTCCAAGGCAACAAAAGAGGCGTTTAATACTCTGGTTGTCGCAATCGAGACCATCCCGATAATGCTCAAAAGAAGTGCATAAACATGGGCAATGTCCGCATGGAAAAGTTTGTAATAAATCAGGATGCCTATTATCACCGGCACGCTCATCAGTGCTATAAGTTTTATGCCAACCCCAATCAGTTCATTGGCATTGCTTTGATCTCGGCTGATCTCTCTTGCCAAAATACGCGGAAGACCCAGGATCAAATAAGGGGAGATTACCCAGACCATTGCCATCAAGAATGAGTAAATCCCGAAATCTTCCACGCCGAGATATCGGGCAATCACCGCCACTGCCAAGAGATTGGCAAGTACTTCAATTCCCCTTGTGGTCATGACCCACAGAGAATTCTTTGCAACACGCCGCATCGTCTTTTCTTCTTCCATACAATGCCTTATTAGCCATTCAGTGTTGTGAATCAACGAAATTGTTAAGCTATCCTAAGCTAAATTAGCTGAGCAAGCTTGAGGGTGTATTATATGCCATGTCTATCGCCTTGTCTTTGCCAACAGTATTCACCAGTTTTTTCATGGCATCTGGAAGCGTTTTAATGGTTTCAATCCTGTGGGTGTCACTCGCCAATATATTCCCAACTCTCTGCTCAAGCAAATGCCTTACTGTTTTCTTTACATTGCTCCCGTAATTCCCCAGAATACTATTGGTATTAAACTGGAGCAGCACTCCGCTTTTGATAAAACCCATAACAATCCCTGGATTATTGATTACATCAAGGCATCGTTCTGGATGCGCCCATATGGGAGTCACTCCAAGTGTCAATAGCTCAAAACAGGCGCTATGAGCATAAATCGGGATGCCCATCATTGGCATCTCGAAAAGTACATGGCGACCTAACCCTCCTATTGTCATTCTTTTATCCTCAATCACCTGGCGAGGCAAATCTGGATCTATGACAAGCTCCGCTCCCGTATGGAGAGTTATCGGCAATCCGATCTTGTTAGTTTTCGATCATAGCCTCTCGTAAGCTTCCTGCATCTTATCGAGTAATTGTCTCCGATCTCCTTCAATAAGGTGAGGGGTACAGATCAATTTACGAATTCCAATATCACAGGCACTACTAAGTATTGCAATGGATTCATCGAGCGTAGAGGCTCCGTCATCAACGCCAGGCAGGATGTGGGTATGGATATCGATAAATTCAGTATTTCCCAAAAGAAATCCTATTTATAACTATCGTAATAATAAGTCGATGAATCCTTGTGAACACTGTTCATGACGACGCCAAGAAGGTTGATGTTCGCCCTTTTGAACGATTCAATAGCGTCGTGGAGGTGGCTTTTTCTCACCCTGCCGCTCTGAACAATCATGATACTTCCATCCGTATATCCGCCGAGAACGAGGGCATCGCTTGCCGCCATCAGGGGAGGTGTGTCCACAATGACCAGATCATAGACATCCGCCATCTCCTTTATCAGTTTGTGCAGCTTGTTTGCCTCCAAAAGCTTTCCCGGGTCCGGCGGTACGGGACCAGTCAGGATGACACTCAAACCGTCGATGTTGGTCTTGATCTGGATGTCCTTCACTTCGGCATCCCCGACCAAATAATTTGTCAGCCCGATTCCCATGGGCAGGCGGAAATAATCGTTTATTCCCGGTCTTCTCAAATTCCCGTCGATAACCATTACCTTTTTCCCTTCATTTGCCGCTGATATGGCAAGGTTCGCCACAAAAAAACTCTTCCCCTCCCACTCCAGGGTGCTCATCACGGCGATGCTTTTCAGCGTCCTGTTTAAAGAGGCGTACTTGATGCTGTTACGGATGGTCCTTATAAATTCGTTCAACGGTAACCGCGGATCCGTAAGGCTGATCAATCTTGGGTCTTTCTTCTTCAATTTCAATATGCTTCCGAGAAATGTCAGTTCCGTGAATGCCTTTATGTCCTTCGCGCTTTTTATCGTATCGTCGAGGAACTCGACGAAGAGGGTCCCGCCAATGCTGAAAATGAAACCCAGTATGATGGCAATAATTGTATTGATCCAAAGGGATGGCTTTTTATGTTTGGAATCATCCTTTTTCGCTTCAATGGCGGATTCCACAAAACAAATGTTGGAAAGGGCTGCAGACTCCGCCATGCCGATCTGATACTGGTATTTGAGAAGGGAGTTATAAACATCCTGGGTTACGGATACGGCAAGCTGAAACTTGGCATACTCGGCCAACTGTTTCGGCAGTTTCATCTTTTCGGCCTCATATCTGCCCAAAACGGCAGGTAGCGCCTGGTTTTGACTTTCAGAGCCAGCAAGGTCGGCATAACTGATGGCTATCTTTTGCGTGAGATCCTGATAAACAGGATTCACGGACACCGTCTCCGTCCCGAAAATTTTGACGATTTCTTTCTGTAATAGTTCCTTGGACTGGGCAATCTTGTTTTCAATATCGACAACAAAGGGGTGTTCCTTCGTGAATCTGGTTCTGGTCTCCGCCAGGCTCAAATAGAGATCCCGCAGGGTGTTCTTTAAACTCAGAACCATGTCATTTTCTTTAAACTGCTCGGAAGTTTTTTGATAATCGGGAATGGATTTAAGCTGAGCCTCCATGTTGCGGATCGATGCTTTCGTTCTTAATATCAACAGTTTGTTATCCTCGATGGACTTTTTAAGATCCGCAATTGTCTGGATGATCGTCGAAGTTTCCGTATCCAGGTTGGTAAACTTTTCCCCCTCCTTTAATTCTTTAACTACATCGAGCGCTTCCAGATATTCTGCCTTGGCTTTAATAATGTTCTTGTCGATAAACGCCTTGGCGCCGGAATAATCTCCCCTGACCCTTTTCCACTCTTCTTCAATGAAATTATGGGCCATTGAATTGGCGATCCTCATGGCCTGTACCGGTATCGGCGACACCCCTTTTATCTCGATAATATCCGTATCCTCATACTGATCAACCGAAACATGCGGCCGGGGAAAGATGCGCGATGTAAGCGGCGAGTCCAGTAGTTCTTCGGCGGTCATGACCTCTTCCGTGGCGTTTACATCCACGCCCAGGAACCGCAGCGCGGTTTTCAAGCTTGGGACAGCGTTCATTATCCTTGCCCTGGTGCGCATCCTTTTCACATTCAACTCCGAGATGGTCTTTTCGGCAACAGGCCTAAGGGCAGCGAGGGCAAGATAATTGGCCCTATCAGTATCTGTAAGTGAGGAACTTGCACTGGTCGTCTCCTCAAGTCCGATACTTTTGAGCGTGGAGGAAGTTGCGGAGGACTTCCTTAACAGTACACGCGCGGTAGAGTCGTACCAGGGGGTAATCAGCAGGCTGCCGATCACGATTGTAAGGAATATTGAGGCAAAGACGCCTGTTGCCAGCCATCGCCGTCTCGACAGTATCTCAAGTATAAGCTTAAGCTCCATTCACGCCCCCTAATATCTATCCAAAGTTATTTAAAATATTGATGGAAAGTATACTCAAAATCGGACATACAACCAACTTAACCCCAGAATTACCCATCGCATGGCGCCCATCGCCGGGTAATTCTAAATTACCTATTCGGTACAATAACGCCCCCAGTAATTTCTTTTCCGCGTAGGACATCCCTCGCCGATGGGTAGAGAACTATGCCACTCTCAAGGGTTACAAGCGGATTGATAATGCTATAAAATCGAGTCATGAATCTTTGTACATTTGCGATAAAAGTGGGAAGAACATAGACAAGGTCGCCATTTCTCAAATAGTCACCTTGATTGAGTTTCCCTCCTTTCATCATATCACGGATATTCAAAGCCTTTACGAAAGCCTTGCCGTTTTCGCTTCGTACAAAAAGGACATTCTTCTGGTCGGCATCAAAGTTAAACCCTCCCGCTTTGGCTATGATTTCCCAAGGCAACATATTAGCTTGCCATAGAAAGGTGCCGGGAGAGTTTACCTCTCCGAGGACGTGAACTTTCAGGTTCTTTAAATTTGATACAGTAATATCCACCTGAGGGTCAACAATGTATTTTGACAGTCGCAACGTCAACTTTTCCCTCAATTGCGAAATCGTTAAACCGGATGCTTTCAGTTCGCCAACAAGAGGAATTTGAATATTTCCGGAGGGGTCTACCTGTACGGCTCTGGCTAAATCATCGTTCCTCCAGACCTTGACTGCGACCTCATCCCCGGGGCCAAGGATAAACAGGAATGCGTCTTGCGTTTTCTCTTCCCCCCCCGCCTTGACAACGCCACCCTGTTCTCCGGGAATATCCTTAACAATGGTGTTGCCCGCGCAGGAGACCACTAAAAATAACAGTAATAACATGATTATTTGCAGATATCTTATCATCTTGAATCTCGCATAGTTTTGTCGTAGTGTCAAAATGCTCTCCTTTCGCCTACTCTGAACATATCTACCCCTCGGCGCCTATCTTTTCTATACTGCAGAGGAGACCCCTTAATTGATAACTGCCGAAGGCCGGATCGTACGGAGGGGCATTCGACGTGAGAAGATTGGCGTTTGATTCCCATACCCCAAAATCCGGTCCTTCTCTTTCGGGAAACCACCATCCGTGGTCAACATTGACTATCCCTTTTCGAATGTCCTCTGTTACCTCCGCCCTCATCCGTATCCTTCCGCGGGGAGAACTTACGTATATCCAGTCTCCGGCGGCAATACCGTGCGGCTCGGCCGTGTCCGGGTTAATCTCGGCGATCGGATGAGGCCTTCTTCTTCTCAGGGATTCTATCTGACGGTGTTCACTATGGAAAAACTCACGTCTCCTGCTCCCTGTGGTCAATATGTAGGGGAACTTTTGAGCCAGTTCGGGTTGCGAATCGGGGTTCTCCGGTGGTTCTTTGAAGGTGGGCAGGGCATCATAGCCCAATCTCTCCAAGGATTTGCTGTAAAGTTCAACCTTTCTCGACGGCGTTCGGAATCCCTTCTTTTCGAATTTATAATATTCATGGGGGGGGAAAACCACGGACTTCCGCTTGAGTTCCTCAAAAGTAATACCGAGCGGCTCAAGCCGGTAATTCAGGATATCCTCGAGCGACTCCTCCGCCCCGGGCAGGTTCAACCGTCTCCCCAGATCATTCATGATCTCCTCGTCCTGTCGGCATTCCCTCACCTGCACCGTTTTTTGCTGGGCGAAGACCGCGTTTCCCGCCACCAAGGGAATCTCGATAATTTGGTTGACTTCCGGCCAGAATGCCGCGGGCAGGATATAATCGGCTAACGCCGCGGTCGGGGTCATGAACATGTCCGCGACGACAAGCAAATCGAGTTTCAATAAAGATTCGTACACCTCGCGCGTGTTTGCCACCGTGACCATGGGGTTCCCGCCAAAGACAAGGAGCGCCCTGATTCGATAGGGGTCACCCGTTCGCATGGCTTTAAAAAGACCGGGGATATGGGCGGAAGGCATCGCCGCCCGGAATCCTGAGAGTAGTTTGAACTGGTCGCTGCCGATCCTCTTGGCAAGCATTCCCTCCGGCAATTGATTTCTCATCACCGGATAGGGTCGGATGATCTCCATTCCCAAAATGTCCCCTCCGGGGATATCAATATTCCCCGTGAGCCCCCTGAGTAAAGAAATAGCCCTCACCGTTTGCAGGGAATTTGGGGTTTGTTCAATGGCAACACCCCATTCCAGAACGGACGGTTTTCCCAACGCGTATCTCTTTGCCGCGGCGATAATATCCTGCGCCGGGACCCAGGTAATGTCTTCAGCCCATTGAGGCGAATAACTCGAGACATGTTCCTTCAGTTTTTCAAAGCCAACGGTCCATTTATCAACAAATTCGACATCATAAACCCCCTCATTGATGATCACATGTATCATCGCCAGCGCCAGCGCACAATCGGTTCCGGGTCTTATGGGTAGCCACATCTTGCAACGTTTTGCCGTCTCGGATCTTCTCGGATCTATGGCGATACCGAAACTGCCTGTCGCAAGCGCCCTTTTAAGGGGAAACGAGAGCTCCCCGTCCGGGCCGGTGATGACCGGATTATGTCCCCAGAACAGAATGGTGTTGGGTGTGACGTCACCATAGTAGTCTGCGACAACGAACCCGCCGTAGGTGAGACGGCTCACCGTGACTCTTGGTATAAAACAGTTGGCAAGACCCGGCTCGTACCAGTTGGGGGTCCCAAGGGAATTGGCGAAGCGTATGACGTGCATGTAATGATGTCTGCCGGTTCCCTGGCCGAGAGCAATCGCCTCGGGACCAGATTCTTCTCTAATGCTATCAAGCCTGTTTGCGATGTCATCAAGAGCGGTATCCCAGGCGACCTCCTCCCAGCGATTCGATCCCCTTGCGCCGATCCGTTTCAGCGGAACAAGGAGCCTCGAAGCATGATACATCATCTCTGGTGTGGCCGGACCTTTTATGCACATCCGGCCCCGGTTAAAAGGCGAATCGGGATCCGGCGCAACCTTCACAAGCCTGCCATCCTTCACCGACAAAAGGGCGCCGCAGCCACCATGGCAGACACGGCAAACGCTTCTATAGATTTCTTCCTGATCTTTCATGATGAACGCTCAAGTCTAACTTCCGTCAAAGCTCACCAGAACTTTACAATTTTCCTCAAGAAGCTTTTTCGGAGACCTTAATAGTTCGCAAAGCCCCTCCGGACCATTGACAACGTGGGTCACAACATCATCCAGGGATATGCGCCTATTCTGACAGAGACTCAAGATGTTCGCAAATGCGCCGCCAAGATGCCCCCTCGACCCAACTAAAGACACGGCATTGGTGATCATATGGTCCACGGCATCGAGCACCAGCGGCTCCCCGCTCCTCCCGAGGAGAGCGACCCGGCCGTTCGCATTTAATCGCCGGAATACCCTGCTGACGTTATCCATGTGTCCCGAGGCCTCCATGACCACGTCAATGGAGGACGGGCCATGGTCAAAGAATTCGTCAATATCGTAGACTTCATCGCTCCATTTTCGGGCCATGGTTCGTCGGAATGGAACGGGTTCGACCATATATACCTTGGAGGCTCCAAAAACAACCTTGCTCAACATGGCCGAGAATAAACCGATCGGACCTGCCCCAAAGATAACAACCACATCTCCGGCTCCCAGATCCGTGTTCTGACAGGCCACATAAGCGACACCTGCCGGTTCAACGCACGCAGCCGCCCTCAGTCCCTTCCCGCTTTCCGCCAGGGCAGTAACGTCGTGGGTCAGCATAGACGGGACATCGACTACCGTGCCGAAAAGCCCATCCTTTTCCAACCCGAGCAATAGGGCATGACGGCATTGATTAAAGTCTCCTCTCCGACACTCATCACAGTAATGGCAGACGATGATTGACTCAAATGTCACGTAGTCACCTGGTTTGACATGCCGGACTTGTGATCCGACCTCAACCACCTTGCCGACCCCCTCGTGGCCTATGACCCGGCCTTCGCGAGGGATTTGAGCCGGGGACGAACATAGAATATAGCCCGTATCTGAATTCGTTTCCACAAGATGGACGTCCGTGCCGCATACACCACCGTAGATCATTTCCACCCGGACCTCGTCGGAACGGAGCACCCTTGATTCTCGGTTCTCCACAGATACCCGAGGATTTCTGTATATCTGGTGAGAACCCGGGTTCGCAACACCTTCCATAGGCTCCATATCCGCATGAACAACAACAACTCTGGATTCCATAGCAAATTCACTCCGCACTATTAATTTCCAATCCCTTCCGGTTATAGCTCTCGATACAGTATTTTACCACCCGGGGTCTTGGGAAGCTCACTTCTAAACTCAATGATACGGGGGACCTTGTATCTCGACATCTTTTCCTCACAGTACTTGCGGATCTCGCCTTTGCTTATTTCCACGCCATTCTTAGCAACAATAACCGCTTTAGGTACTTCGCCGTGTAAATGATCTTGGGCCTTAACGACTGCCACAGCCTTAATCTTCGGATAGTCGATCAGCACATCCTCGATCTCCGTGGGGAAAACCTTCAAACCTGCCACTTTCATCATCCCGCTCTTTCTGCATTAATTCCTTTGCCTGTGAAATCTTATTCTCAATTTCTACAACCGACGGATGCTCTTTTGTGTATTTAGTCTTCGTTTCAGCAAGAGATAGATAGAGGTCCCTTAATGTAAGTTTAAGGGATGTTATCATCTCATTGTCCTTTATTTGCTCTGATGCTTTTTGATACTTAGGCATGGATTTGAGTTGTGATGCTATCTGGTTTATTGATGCCTTTATTTTGTATATTGCAAGTTTGTTATCCTCCATAGCCTTCTTAAAATCATAGATAAATCTTATTTGCTAAGCAATTTTGAAGAGAGAGCAGGTGAGGAGAACCGGCAGTTTAGGAAGGTTATATGGAAAGATTGCCATATCTATGGCATTCTTTCCATTATGTTTTGGATAAGAGTACTGGTCTCTGTATCCACATTGACCACCTTTTCTCTCTCCTTAAAATCCTTAACAGTCCCTAGTGCATTCCTGAATTCATCCCTTGCCTTTACAATATTCTCGTCTATAAACTGCTTTGCCCCCTTGTAATCCTCCCGTACCCTTTTACGCTCCTCTTCAATAAATGCATCAGCTACAGCATTTGCAATCTTCATCGCCTGTTCCGGATCAGGTGATATGGCCTTTATCTCCAGGATATCCGTCTCTTCGTATTGCTCCACCGATACATAGGGTCTGGGAAAGATATTGGAGAGTATTGAGGAGTCTATAAGGCCTTCTGCGGTTATTACCTCTGTAAGCGCCCCCACATCAACTCCCAGAACCTTTAAGATAGGTTTGAGAAATGGTACGGCCTTTATTATCCTGGCCCTCACCCTCTCCCTTGTTACATTCAATTCAGCGATAACCCTCTCAATGACAGGCCTTACCGTGCTTAATGCCAGGTAGTCAGCTTGATCGGTAGAGGTTTTTTTGCATTTCATCCCGCAATCGAAAGATATCCTTTCCTGCGGCCTGCACATCTCCTATCAAAGGGAACATAATCCTTCCGGAGGAATCTATCTTTATGGATTTTTTAAGGTCGTCATTCCGGTAAACGGCTATATCAATGCTGTCGCCAACGCCAAGTATAAAGGAAGATACCCTAATATTATTCACAGGTTCCGCATTTCCCTGCTGTTGTGTTTCTTCTATCGGAGCTGCTCCTCCCTTAACCTGTGAAGAGGCACATCCTGCTAAAACAAACGACAGGAACGGTAAATGAACCACTCCCTGGGCTAAAGCCCAGGGAGTGGTTCATTTAATAGATAATTTTTTCTAGGTTTCCACTCGGCGCCAACAACCAGTGCCTTCACACATGCTCCATCTGCAATTCTTTTTTGTTGATCTTTCCGCTTCCTATTTTGGGGAGAGCCTTTCTTAACTCCACGATCCGCGGCATCTTATAATTTGGTAATCTTCCTCTGCAAAAAGAAATAATTTCTTTCTCGGGTAAATCTACGCCATTTTTTGTAACAATGATGGCCTTCGGGATTTCGCCCCTAATCTTATCCTTCACAGATATGACAGCGACTTCTTTTATTTTTGGATGCCCCATTAATGCCAATTCAATTTCTAAGGGATAGACTTTTAGGCCTGCTACCTTCATCATCCCTGACTTTCTTTCAATAAAGTAGAAATTATTTTCCTTATCTCCTCTCCCCAAATCTCCGCTGTAATACCATCCATCTTTAAAACAACTTTGTGTATTAATAGTGTCTTGATAGTAGCCCTGAACTACTGCAGGACCTTTAAATATCATCTCACCTATTTCTCCAGGTGGAAGGATCCTATCATTTTCATCTACGATTTTAACTTTATATGAGGTACATGGTTTTCCAATCGAACCTGGCAATATCTGTTCATCTGGACGATTGGCAATGGCTATCCCTGTCGTTTCTGTGCTACCCCAAACAGGGATGATCGGCACTCCCAATTTTTTCCTGAATCTCTCGATGAGTTCTGTCCGTGTATACATCCCGCCACTTTCGGGAATCTTAAGAGAACTGAGGTCATATCTCTTATGCTCGAGGGATTCTAACAAGATCTCGTACATAGGGGCTAATCCCATCAAACAGGTAACACCATAGACAGAGATAGTATTTGCCAAAGATTTAGGATATATTTTATCAAGGAAGACTATTGTCCCCCCAAGGTAGAGGGGCCTGGCAAATATTTCGTGAGGATGCACAAATGGTGAAAACATACAGAGATGAACATCGTCGGAAGTCAGTCTGAGAGTATCCACTGAAGCAAGGGTATTCCAATAGATATTGGAATGAGTCGTTATAGCCCCCTTTGGATTCCCTGTAGAACCAGAGGTATAGTTGAGGTAAACCACATCATCCTCTTTAACCTCTAAAGATGGAGGGAGGGAGCTCTTGCTTTTCAGCATCTCCTCCCAGGAAATTTCTTTACCATTTGTTCCTTCTCCAATAACTATAATAGGAATTTTTGGACCCGAAGGGAGTGACCTTTTGGCAAGGTCTAAAAAGTTTTCATGGACAATAAGACATCGTGGCAAAATATCAGCCAGTATCGTTCTAATGCTCTCGTCTAAGAGTTCAAAATTGATGGGAGCAACAATCCCTTGAGACCTTGCTATAGAAAGAAAACTTATAACAAGTTCAGGAGCTCGAGGAAGCATCAACCCAACCCTATCACCCTTTTTAAGCCCTATATCCATTAAGGCATTTGCCATCTTGTTTACCACTTCATTCAGTTCTTTATAAGTAATCTGGGTGTCATGATAGATGATAGCTATCTTTCCTGGAAATTTCTTTGCGTTCCTCTCAAGCATCTCTACAAGTGTCATGCTACCTTTAAATACCTCCCTTTTTTAATCAAACACCCCATTTAGTTCATATTTTTCTCCTTTTTGTCCTCTTTTCATTATCTTACTTTGCTTTTAGAGAATGATATCTTTATAATTTCCCTTTTTTATCAATGTGCACCAACCCTTTTCAAAACAACTTTTACTGTCTTAAATAATACGGTTATATCTAGCCAAAGGGATTGGTCCTTGACATATTTTATATCATATCTTATCCAGTCATGGAAAGGTGTATCACTCCTGCCCTGGATCTGCCACAATCCTGTTATACCTGGTTTCATTCTAAGCCTTGTATCACGCCAACTTGAGCTGAATTTCATCTCCTCCATTATCAACGGCCTTGGGCCGACAAGACTCATTTCTCCCTTTAAAACATTAAATAGTTGAGGAAGTTCATCTATACTGGTACCTCTCAATATTCTTCCAAGCCTTGTGATTCTTGGGTCATTTGACATCTTGAACATCGGGCCATCAGTTTCCTTTTTAGAAATCAATTCTCTGTGGAGTTTTTCAGCATTGGCGACCATAGTCCTGAATTTTAGCATGCCAAAAAACTTACCCTTCATACCGCATCTCTTTTGAATATAGAATACAGGCCCTTGCGAGTCGTTCTTTATCGCAATAGCAATCAGCAGAAAAAAAGGTAATAGTAAAATAATTCCGGCGGCGGAAAGAACTAAATCCATTATCCTCTTTGTTATCTTATGTATCTTTTCTTGGCTACTTTTTATTGATAAAATATTTGATAAGTTGATGATACCTTTTAACCTATAATCTGAAGAGATAAGATTAACATCTCCAATGTTCAGTCCTTTTAATACGACCATATTCTTACTATGAAAGTTGTCGGGAATATTTGAGTTCTCACCTATTAAAGAATACTCAACCTTCGAGCTATCGGGTAAAGATATGCCATCCCATATGATGCTTTCTCGAATAACAACTCCCTCCGATATCCGACATCTGTTGCCAATGACGGTAGGACCGATTATTTGTGCCCAATCTTTTATTTCACAGCCATTGCCTATCACAATCGGACCTAAAAAATAGGCTTTGGGAGATATTTCCACATCCTTCCCTACCCACACCCCTTGTTCTATTTCCTCCTTGTTGTTGAAATCCATGTAACTACCTTTCAAAAGGAGGTCTCGATTAAGATTGAAGTAATCATTCAAACTGTTAAGACAAAGGTGAAAACCTTCAATCTCATACGCAGATACCCTAAGGGCTTCCCTTTGTAAGAGAGGAACTAATTGTTCCTTTATGTCCATATAGTTCTTTTGGTCGATGAATTTGAGGACAGACGGATTAAAGAGATATACACCGGAAGGTCTCCATAGTGACCTCCTATCTATCGAAGAATAGGGTTTATGGAAACTCTTAATCGTTTTATCAATGTTATTAATAGTGACATTCTCCTCGTTCCCATTGCTATGATCATCATTATATACTCCCACGGTAACCATTGAACCTATTTCTATGTGAAACCTAATGAACCTGGCCAAATCTATTTGTCCAACAAAGAGGTTACTGTCAATAACCAGAAAGGGTTCTTTGCCAAGGAATTTCTCGAGATCCCTTAGTATGCCGGCCGTTCCTCTGGGTCTGTCTTCCCTGTAATAATCAATATTAATCCCTGACAACTTGTTTTGTTTTAAATAGTCGGGTATTTTGCTTTCTTCAGAGAAAGTAATTATTATATCCTCAATGCCGCTCTTTCTTAAAAAATCGATACAATATTCTATAAGGGGTTTATTAATGATGGGAAACATCAACGGTGAGCAGTAACCACTCAAGGGATCTAATTCGGTCCTGTGTCCATCTGCCAGGATAACACAATTTTTCACTGATAACTTAGGAGAAAGAATATTCATACTTTAACGCCTGATAAAATTCAAGAATTCCATTTGAATCATTTTCCAGGTGTTCGAGATTATCCATTGCAATAATTAGGCCAACCGAGGTAATTTTATGATATTTCCTGGTGATGTCAAGTTGGAATTGAATGACTGTCTCCGAATTAAATCATGTAAAATCTAACCGAGTCAATACCTTTTTTGGTTGAAATTCTGTAGTGGCTTCTGTTTTCATCAAGTATTCTCCGCCACTTGTTGTAACCCTACTTTGCCCTCGATTTCTCTTTGGAGAGTAATCTTCAATTGGCGGAGATATCTGTATCCATTAAATTTTCTAAGCCTTGGCTCGATGTCCAAAAGGACAGCAGCTAACCACCGATGCTTCTGATCACTATTCCTCCAATAATCGACCTTGTTTGTCTTCTGACCAATGAGGGCCATCAAGGACTCTATACAGTTGGTGGTTTTAAAGCTAATCCCTAATTCCCGAAAGAGTCCCAAGCGGTGGAGCGTCAGAGTTTCCTGCCGGATCAAGAGATCATCACCATTTTAGGAGCCACTCTCTAAATTGCAACCAAAATTAGCACACACTCCTTACACATCTTTGTCTCTGTTTTTTTGAACAAAAGACTGAGGCCTCTATCACAATTTCCGCTAAAAGAATATGTCATCGATTATGACATCGAAGCCAGAACCTTGATCTCATGGCAATATAATCTGGTTTAATTATACTTTTCCATTAAAATCTTGCCATCTTTAGGTTCTGAAAAGTCCTCAGGTGGTTAATAAATTACCACTTTTTGGCAATCAATGGGAAGGTTTTAAATATTGAGGTGGGGCAGACCGAGACGAAGATGCTCGGGAAAATCAACCCATTCGACTCCCCGGTCTGAAGCCCGGGGTATGCTCAGGGTTGATACTGAGTGGCGCTTTTTACCCCGATTTAAAAATCGGGGTTTGGCGCCGTCGAACGTATCAAAATTTCTGTTTCTATAGGATGGTTCCTCCAGCAACGGGTCTCCTATCCTTTTCTAACACAAACCTGCCCATCTCAGGAATGTCATTAAAGGGATCGACGACCACCTGATCATCCAGGTGGATCATGATTGTTGCTACCTCTGCCGCTCCGATGAACAAAGCATCTTCTTCTATCAGTTCCAAAGAGGCAGGATCAAATTTTTTGAACGCTTTTTCAATCCGACAAGGGACCTCCTGGGTAACGCACCGGAAGAGAAGAGGTTCTCCGATACGATGAGGAGTATGATCCATCCAAAAAATGTTGGCCTGAATTCTATCCGATATGACAGAAGAGAGATCACCTGATAGAATTTGTCCTCTCTTTACGCGATGTCTTCCCTTCAGACAGATGCCTATTGATTCTTCAAAATCTGCCTCAGCCACATCATCCATCAGAAACTTTTTGATCTCTTTGGCCACCACCTTCTTCTTTTGAGGTAGAAGATAGATCGCCTCTCCTCTTATAAGGTGGCCCGCTTCGATTCTGCCTACCAAGATTTTTTGCCCATCCATGGAATAGATATCCTGTATAGGAAGCCGCAAAGGTTTCTCTTCGACCTTCAATTCTTCAAATGTATCTAAGGCCTGTAATACCGTGGGTCCATCAAACCAGGATATCTTTTCCGAGGGGGTGGCAACGTTGTCTCCGTGAATGGCTGAAATGGGTAGGATGAAAGTCGGATGGATATTTAATCTTTCTAAGAAATCGGTAACAGTTTCTTTCAACTGTAAGAATCGATCCTGTGAATAGTTGATCAGGTCTATCTTGTTGAGCAAAACACAGATCTGCTTTAACCCCAGCATGTTTAAAATATAAGCGTGTCGCCTGGTTTGATCTCGAATTCCCTCAAAGGAATCGATAATCAATAAGGCAGCTTCTGCTTGACTGGTGCCTGTAATCATGTTTTTTAAGAATTCCTTGTGTCCTGGTGCATCAATAATCACATATCTCCTTTTGGATGTTTTAAAAAAAGTCTGAGTGGTATCGATGGTGATTCCTCTGGATCGCTCTTCTTCAAAGCAGTCCATGACAAAGGCGAATTCCACCCTCTTACCGAGCATCTCGGAACTCCTTCCAATCTCAGAGAATTTGTCCGGAGGCAGGCAGCCTGTATCATAAAGGAGCCTGCCAATGAGGGTGCTTTTCCCGTGATCCACATGTCCTACGATAACAATAGGAAGAGATTTACTTTCTGTCATAGCGTACTCCATTCATTACATATACCCCAAGGCTCTTAATTTCTGCATGGTATAGATATTCTCTTTGTCTTGAGCCCGGCCCGACCTCTCAGAGGTTTTGGAACTTCTAATCTCCTCAACAATTTCGTCGATGGTCTGAGCATTCGAATCAATGGGAGAACAACAGGGTACACATCCGATGCTTCTAAACCTCTTCCCATTTTTGCTGGAATAGAGGCTGACGATGGGGAGCCGTTCTCGTTGGACATAACTCCACACATCCAATTCTGTAAAATGGAGAAGAGGATGAATTCGAAAATGTTCTTCTTCCTCCACCATGGATTGGTATTGATCCCATAGCTCAGCAGGCTGATTTTCGTAATCCCATTTAAACTGGGTATCCCGGGGAGAAAAATATCTTTCCTTTGCTCTGATCCCGTGTTCATCCCTACGGATCCCCAAAAGGATAGCCTTCAGGTGGTACTTTTTAAGGATCAACCTTAAGGCATTCGTCTTCAATTCATTACAGCAATCTAACTTACTTCCCTGATTTGGCCCCATTCCTTCCTTCAGTTTCTCTTCATTCCTTGCGATCAAGAGATTCAGATCCCACTCCTTGACCCTTTCATTCCTGAATTGATACATTTCCGGAAACTTATAACTGGTATCGATATGGATGATTGGGAAAGGAATGTGGCCGAAGAAGGCCTTCCTGCAGAGCCAGAGAAGGGTAGTCGAATCCTTTCCAATCGACCAAAGCATGGCAATGTCTTTAAATTGATAATAAGACTCTCGAATGATATAAATACTTTTATTTTCTAATCTTGTCAGATGATCCATAAATGATTCTCCTATTGAGAATAATATTGAAGGATAAAATCCGTTAGAATTTCGACGGATGGCTTTTTAGAAAAGCGAATATTTTCTGAAAGGATGCAGACAGCATCGTGCCATGTATGCATCCCTTTGAATATATTGTAACCGAAAATTTCTTTTTTTTCTAAACTTCCTTTTAAATCATAGCCATCTTTAGGAAGACATACCAAATCAGGAGCCATAGGGGTATGGGGTCCATGGTAGATCTCCTCTTTTTCGAAGATTTTATCTATAACCTCATCACCATTCTCTCCCTTAAGGGTCCTCAATATCTTCTTTATCTCTTTTAATAAAGAAGCCTTTTCCTCCTTTTCCACGGTTCCTCTTGGATAAGAATCTTTTCCGTGAATATAGATGCGACAGGGATCTAAATTGAATGCTTTGGTTTTATGGTCAACCCTTTCGTAGAAATGGCCCTCGTTCTTTAACACCAAGAGCCCCTTTTCTTCCAAAAACCTGTTGATATAGACTTCCTTTTTAACTGGGGCAAATCCGTGGTCAGAGAGGATCATGAAGAATCCTTTCTCTGAATATCTTTCAATAAACTGCTCGTATAAATATTTTATAAATTTATCCAATTCCACATAGAATCGAAGAAAGGATTCATGATAAGGATTTTCTTTGTCGTTCGAGGCATCGAAGAAGAAATGGTGTAGGCGATCTGTCTCGGTGATGCAGGCGAAGAAAAGGTCCCAGGACTCCTCCGCGAAGAAGTGGGAGATCGCTTTTTTGCGGATCTCAAAGCATTCAAACAGGCTTTTCATAAATGCCACTTTATCTTCTCTGGCCTTTTCAGCTTCCACATCGATGAGGTAATTGATGGATTGAAGATAAGAATAAGCAGATTCAGGGAAGGTGGCCTTTCTTAAATCAATGGCGACAAAACCGGAGACCAGTATTCCATTCATCGGCCATGCAGGGTAAGTATGGGGGACATTGAAAATGACGGATCGATAGGGATGGCTTATTTTTTTATGATACTTTTGAAACAGAGTAGACGTTTTTTGATCTGCTTTTCCTAAGATTTCCCAGAAGGTAGGTGCCTTGATGTCCTTTGAATTTGGGAAGGTTAAGGAGTAGCTATCAGGTTTCAGGTCGGTAAATCCATAGATCCCGTGCTCCCCGGGATTCACTCCGGTGTTAAAGGATGTCCAGGAAACCGAAGAGATGTCAGGGACGGATGCATTCGTCTGGTGAAGCGCAAAGCCCTGACTCAGAATCTTTTTTAAGTTTGGCATGATATCATTTTCCATGTAGGTGTTTAACAGGGAATAGGGAACTCCGTCGATGCCGATGATCAAAGCCTTTTTATCTCTGTTTGAAGACAACTTCATTTGTCGCCTTTGCTCGTTATCTTAACCCAACAGTTGCATAAACAATGTTCCAAAAGGTAGTTGGGTGTGCTGGGAAACCTTTAAAGCGGGACCTTTTGACGTTTCGCTGCCTCGTTTCCAGACACATTTCAAAGGTCACCTTGGGTGATGTCGCATGTTACCCATAAAACATAGTAAAGAACCGCTTGGTAAAGGTTGGGAAGCACGCCCAACTACCTTTTCAATACAACATTTGGGTTAGCTAATCTCGCCGGAAATGTATGCGCGAGTCCTTTCGTCCCGGGGTGAGCTAAAAAACTGTCCTGCTGGGCCATGTTCAACCAACTCCCCCATGTAGAGAAAGATCACATAGTCAGCAATGCGCCGCGCCTGGCGCAGAATGTGAGTGACAACAACAATCGTATAGTTTTCTTTAAGAAATTTAAACTGCTTCTCAATCAACTGGGCTGATATTGGGTCGAGAGCTGAAGTGGGTTCATCGGCAAGGATCACCTCAGGCTCGATGGCAAGGGCTCGTGCCAGTGCTAATCTCTGTTGCTGGCCAATGGAAAGCTGAGACGCCGGTCCGTTCAGTCTATCTTTCACTTCGTTCCAAAGGCCTGCAAGCCGCAAGTAGTATTCGACCAAAAGCTCCATCTGACGATCTTTCTTGAACCGGGCCTTTTGGAGAACGGGTTTGAGAGACGGCTCATCAAGGGAGATCTGTTTCTCTAAGGCTGCAATCCGTCGCTGAATCTGTTCACCGTTCATCCCGTGGATTTTTGGTCCAAAACGGATATTGTCATAAATAGACATGGGGAGAGGGTAGGGCTTTTGTGAAAGAAACCCCACCTTTTTCCTCAAGGCAAGAATATCCGTTCTCGGGTCATAAATGTTCATGCCGTCAATGATCACCTGACCTTCCACTTTCGCCTGTTCATAGAGGTCGATCAACCGATTCAAGCTCTTGAGAAGCGTCGTCTTACCGCAGCCGGAAGGACCGATGACAGCAGTGATCTGGCCATCCGGGATATCGACGGTAATGTCCCGAAGAACCTGTTCATTCCCGTACCCGATGGTTAGATTGCGTAAGCTGATGTGTGACATTCCAAACCTACCTCACAATATGCCTTGAAAACCGACGACTTAGCAATCTTGAGAAAATACTGACAAAGAGAACGATCATCAGTAAGATAAGGGCAGATGCATAGGCGCGCTGTTGAACCTCGGGAATTGGCGTGGCCACCTGGAAAAAGACGGCGAGGGGAAGAGAGGCCACTGGGTCGAAAAGAGAGCGCGGGATGTGATCGGTGTAGCCGGCAGTAAAAAGGACAGAAGCAGCGTCTCCAATACCTCGGCCAAAGGCAAGTAATATCCCCGTGGTGATACCGGGGAGTGCCTGTCTGAACATGACCTTTAGCGTGGTCTCGATTCTGGTGGAGCCGAGAGCGTAAGAAGTCTCCTTGAGTTCCAAAGGGATCATCCTGATGACCTCCTCTATGGATCTGGTCATGATCGGCAGCATGAGGAGCGTAAGGGCAATGATTCCACCCAGTAAAGATGCCCTGAGGCCGAAGTAAACCATGACGACAAAGCCGAAGGCTCCGTAAACAATAGATGGCGTCCCCCAGAGTATGTCCAAGGCAAGTCTTGTGATGTTGGAGAGAGATCGACCGGTATACTCCTTCTGCAACGCAAAGGCTATCGGTAAACCGAATAGGAACGATAGGAGGGTAGCGCCCAATGAAAGATAGAGAGAGCCCACGATCGCATTGGCAATGCCGCCTTCTTTGCCAAGATAGTATCCACCCTTTGGTGTCTGAATGAGCATCGATAGGTTGAGAGAAGATGCTCCCCGTAAGGTGATGACGAGGATGATACCAATGAGCAGTGCGAGGACCATTGAAACAGAGGCAATCATCAGTCCCTTAAAGAAGGTTTCTTCCAGCTTTCTCAACCTCAACGATCTTGCCCCCTTTCTGTCCTCAAGAGAGCAAAGTGAGCGGCCAGATTGAAGCCACTGACGACGAGCAGCAGTATCAGTGCAGAGAGCAGGAGTGCTGAATCGTAAAGGGGGATCGACATCATCTCCCCATAATTGTTGGCAAGCAAGGCCGGCAGAGGATAGGCTGGGTCAAAGACGGATGCAGGAATCTTAGGGACGTTTCCAACGATCATCAGGACCGCGATGGTTTCACCAAAGGCGCGGGTAAAACCGAGAACAATAGCAGAGAGGATTCCATGCCTTGAACTCCTTAGGATGACGTGTTTCACTGCTTCCCACCTCGTTGTCCCCAAGGCCAGGGCTGTCTCCCTTGCTTCCACGGGCACTGCTCTGAACACTTCCATCGAGACAGAGATGATGATGGGAGAGACCATCATCGCAAGGATGATTCCTCCGGCGAGAAGACTGTAGCCTGTGGTCGGATGGCCAAAGGCTTGGCCAAGAACGCGTACAAATGGAACAATGACCACGATGCCCCAGAGTCCGTAGATGACGGATGGAATGCCTGCCATGATATCGACCACCAGCCGTACGAGTTCTCTAAAATGGCGATGAGCATATTCTGAGAGGTAGATCGCACTAAGCAGACAGACCGGGATCGCCAAAACCATTGCGATGGCAGTCACCTCCAGCGTTCCTATAATAAAAGGGAAAAAACCAAATTCACCTTTAAGGGGAGCCCACGTAGAAGAAAAAAGCAGGTGCAAGATCGATTCCTTGGCAAGAATCGGCCTCGACTTCATGAATAAACCGAAAGCGATGACGAGGACAATTGAGTTTGCAAAGGCAACAGCAATAAGCATTGATTTACCAGCCAGGTTATCTTTTATCCGCCTCCAAATCATTGTTGCCTTATCCTCCGTTACAGAGATCCATTCAGAGAATCCATCCCGCCAAGGCCGGACTGAATTCTGAATTCTATGTATCTAATCCCCAAGTTTCTTAAGAGCTTCATGAATCTGCGCGTTTGTCAACTTAATATATCCCATCTCATCAACGTATTTCTGGCCATCCGTCAAAACCCAGCGGATAAATTCCTGGGCAAGACCTTTGAATCTGTCCTTCGTTACAAGATAGAGATCTCTCGCGGGTGGGGAGGGATAGAGGCCTGTGTTCACAGCTTGGATCGCTCTACTTTTTGTTTTTAAGTCCTCTTCGGTATCGATCCTCCCATTTTCGTTGATATCAATAGGGATGATCTGAAGGCCTGCAAGGGGCGAGCCCGTCTTGACATCATAGGCATAGTTGAGGTTGTTATAACCAATCCCGTTTCTGTCTTTCCTCACGGCCTCGGCAAGCCCAGGATCTCCATAGACCCCCACACCCTTGAGGTCCTCCTGGTTTTTTCCTCCGAGGTATTGGGCCCATGTCTCTGCGGCACCACAGGAGTCCGATCTCGTATAAACCTGGACTTTATCTTTTGATTCCCCTCCAACGATTTCGCCCCAGGTCAGGGGGATGCCGTTAATCCAAAGATCGATGAAGGTCTTTTTCTTAACGCCTTTTTCAGCAAGACCTTTCTTGAACACCGGGTTCTCTCCATTAATGGTAGGAAATACCGCATCTTTCACAACGGGGATAAAGAAGGCCCCTTGTCTTATCTCCTCTGGTTTGATCTCTCTCGAAACCATGCCAATATTGACAAGGCCAGAAATGGCATCTGCAGCCCCTTTGCCAGCTCCTCCGGCAGATATGTCCACTCTTACTTTGGGATGAATCTTCCCAAACTCTTCTCCCCACCTGACCATCATTGGATAAAGTGCCCAT
>Ga0315289_10002078_pt1 | contig 30988 bp, 20 predicted proteins | sample YL17G11_40_MG_FD_203452 | JGI IMG/M metagenome (GOLD analysis project Ga0315289, IMG submission 203452) | Sediment microbial communities from Yellowstone Lake, YNP, Wyoming, USA - YL17G11_40 | ecosystem: Environmental > Aquatic > Freshwater > Lake > Sediment | place: USA: Wyoming | collected... | reverse complement strand
TGCTGTGTTCGCCGCTCTTTCGGAGTGTGCGAGAGTGTTACCGAGAGTGCTTGTGTGAGTGAGAGAGAGTGAGTTAGAGAGAGAGAGAGAGAGAGAGAGAGAGAGAGAGAGAGAGAGAGAGAGAGAGAGAGAGAGAGAGAGAGAGATTTGGGTAACTGTAAAAAAAATACGAGAAATTTGCTCCGAACTTCGTTTCATTTTAAACTTTTTACGTTCCTTTTGCTTCTGCTTCTGCCCCATCTGCAGGCGTCGTCGCCGGAGCTGTTGCTGCCGTCCTTGCCCTCCCGGTCGCCGCCGCCGTCGGTGTCCTCCCGGTCGCCGCTGCCCCGCTTCCTCCTCCGGCCAGCGCCCTCCGGCCCCAGTCGCCAACGGCGGCGACGTGCGTGTCATGCTGACCCAGCAGCCTCCTCGTCTCCTCCGCCAGCTGCGACAGCTCCTCGGAGAGCCTCTTCGCGGCGGCGGCGGCGGCGGCGGCGCTGCCAGAGGGAGGAGGAGAGGAAGTGGCCCTCGCCAGCTCCTCAACGAGCGGCGCCGCCCTGCAGACGGCCGCGCGCAGCAGCGCCGCCTCGGCCCTCGCCCCGCGCAGCGAGTCCCCCCGCGCCGCGAGCTCCTCGCCGAGCCGGCCCCTCGCGGCCCGCTGCGCCACGGCGACGGCGGCGACGCGGCCGTAGAGCCTCCGGGTCCGCAGGGCGAGGGCGACGGCGGCCGAGAGGCCCAGCAACCCCGCCGCCGCCGCCGCCGCGAGCAGCGGGCCCCGGAAGCAGGCGAAGACCTCTTTCTCGTGGCCGCCGCCGCCGCCGCTGCCGCTGCCGTGCCCTCGGTCGCGGGAGCACGTGCCCCCCGCCGCCTCCGCCGCTAGTCGCGCGCGCTCGTAGAGCTTCCCGGATACCAGCGTCGCGAAGACGTAGGAGCCGAGCGCCGGCGCCCCGGCGGCCAGGGCGAGGTTGGAGCCGAAGTGCCTGAGGCCGAAGACCTCAGAGACGACGGCCGGCGCCATCCCCTGCAGGCCGCCGTACGCCGCCCCGGCCGCCACGGCGGCGGCGCCCAGGCAGGCGACGCTGTCGCCCCCGGGGGGGACCGCGGAGGCGAGCGCGGCGGCGAGACTCGAGGCCGCGACGAGCGCCGCGAAGGGCACCGTGCGGGGCACGCGCGAGGGCCCGCGCAGGAGCCTGTCGGGCACGCGTCCCGCCGCGAGGCGCCCGAGGCAGTTGGAGATCGAGAATAGCGCGACGACGAGCGGGACGGCGTCGCGGGCGTCGGCCGGGCTGTCGAAGACGGGGCTGCCGCCGAACGGCAGGAGGCCGGAGAAATCTGCCGCCGCCGCCGCTGACGTCGTCGGGGCCTCGGGGCCCGGGTCGGGGCCGGGGTCGACGGGACCTCTCCCTCCGCCTCGCCCTCCGCCTCCGCCGGCGAGAGCCGCGGCGTTGTTGATGAGCGTCAGCCCGGCCCCGCAGCCGGTCGAGTAGGCGACGAAGAAGAGCCAGAAGGACACCGAGCGCAGGGTCTTGAGCGGGGTCTTGTCGCCGAACGCGTCTTGGACGAGGAGGCCCGAGACGAAGGCGCTGCCGCCGCGGAGCGTGTCGTCGGCGTTCGCGTTCAGCAGCGGCGAGCCGAGGCGCGCGTTCTGGAAAGGAACCAGCTCCGGCGGCGGCGCCGGCGGCGGCCCGCCCGCGGCGGCCTCGGCCTCGGCCGCCGCGGCCTCGGACGCGGCCGAGGCCTTGACCGCCCAGAACCCCCCGAAGATCGGCGCGATGGCCGCGAGCGGCAGGGCGAGGAGGGCCAGGGCCCCGCCGATGAGGAGGCCGTCGACGTCGTCGAAGGAAGGGAGCGAGGAGGGAGGAGCCGCCCCGCCGCCGCCGCCGTCGCTGGTTCTGCCACCTCCGCCGCTGCCGCCGCCGCTGCGCCTCCTCGCTGCCGCTGCCACCACCGCGGTGTACGCCGCGATGCCCCCCAAACTCGTGAACGCCAGGTGGAACGCGTGCGATTTGGCCAGGGCTTCTCTTTGCAGGAACGGGACGACGTTGACGGCGCGCCCCAGCAGCAAGATTGCGAGCGGTGGAAAAGCGGCGGCGGCCGCCAGAAACTTGGGCCCGTCGAAGTCGAAGGCGAGGTAGAGCGTCGCCCAGACCGCGCTGCAGAGGCCTGCAGCGGCCTTGAGAGTGCCTGTTGTTCGATTTTTTGTCGTTATTGTCGCGTGTGAGGACGAGTGGGAGGGAGAGAGGAAGAATTGAGTTTTTTGTTACCCTTCTTTTTCGCTTCCTCCTGAACACTGGCTCCCTTCAAAACCTTTTCCTCCTGAACACTGGCTCCCTTCAAGACCTTTTCCTCCTCTCAGACGTGAGATCCAAAACAAAAAGAACTCACCGAGGGCAGCCCCGCGATCCGCCGGGAGGTTCCGCGCCACCGTCGCGAGCAGCGCCGTGTCCAGCCACGCCTGCGCCGAGGCCCCCACCGCGCACGAGAGGACGAGCGCCGGGTACGACACGGGGTCGCTCTCACCCTCCCCTCCGCTCCCGCCTCGGAGGGCGGCCGCGAGCGAGCCGTACCCGACGAAATGGAGCGCAGCCCCGACACCCAACGTCGCAAAAGGGCCCAAGACGTTGTGTCCCCCCGCGACCATCGAATCGTAAAAGAGGCCGGCCGGCAGAGCGAGGCCGGCCGCGCCGACGTTGAGCGCCGTCCCCAGCCCCGCGAGCCGCGTCTGGCTCAGGTGGAATCTGTGCTTCAGATCCCTGGCATAGAGGCTGAAGGTGTACTGCATCCCGCCGCTGGTGAGGAGGATCAGCGTTGACGCGGAGAAGGTTGCCCACTTGGACGCGTAGCTCGTTGAGGAGGGGGCGGGTCGGGGGGGCATTTTTACGTCGTCGTCGGGCGATCGGACGATTGATGTGCTTCTCTTTCCGTTTTTCTTCTCTCACGCTTGTGCCCTTCTGCGCGTTTCGACGGCTTGTCAGCTCAGTCAGGCTACAGAGTGCTCTTGTGCATGTCGAGCGGATCCGAATTGGAGGAAAAGAAACAAAGCGGGAGTGGGAGCGAGGCGTCGGATGCAGCGTGTTTGTTCTGTTGACGCCGGCGAGTCGCAAGAGTGAGGAGAGAAAGAAAGCCCACTCTCTCTCTCTCTCTCTCTCTCTCTCTCTCTCTCTCTCTCTCTCTCTCTCTCTCTCTCTCTCTCTCTCTCTCTCTCTCTCTCATTTTGTGCCCTCTCCCTTTTCTTCAACCTCGTCGCTGTGTCGACCATGGACCCCGCTCCTGCTCCTCCCTCCGCGGCAGCGAGACGGTCCTCGCGCCCGAAAGTGCCGAAGCGCTCGTTCTCGGACTCTGTCTTAGGTACGCTCAAGAGAAAAGAGAGGGAGAGGGAGAGAGAGGGGGGGAGGAAAGGGCGCTCTTGTCCGTCTTTCACTTCTTTATTTTTAAATGACCTTTGCGTCGCTGCCCGCCTTGACCGTGCCCCCCCCCCCTCCCTCCTCTTCCTCCTTCCCCTTTTGAAACGAAACAAACAAACAGAGGCCTCCGCCCCTTCTCTTGATCCCTCTGGTCTGCCAGAGGCGAGAAGGACCGCAGCGGGAGGACGAGGAGGAGAAGGAAAGGGCGACGCGGCGACCGGCGCTCTCGTTGCCCCCTCTGCTCCTCCGCCGCCGCGCGCCAACGCCGACGCCGCTGCCGCGCCCACCGTCGCCGCTGCCGGAGCAGGAGGAACTTTCCGTCTTCCTCCGCCTCCTCCTTCCTCTCCTCCCCCTTCGACCTCTCGGCCCAAGTCTTTCCGGCCCCCCTCCAAGTCCGGGGAGCCCCCGGCGTGGATAAAGGCGCTGCTTTCCCTGCCCGCCCCTCCTGCTTCTGCGGCCCCGGCGGCTGCAGCGGCGGCCCCGGCGGCTGCGGCCTCCTCTTCCTCCCCCGGCCGCTCCTGCGCGCTCCGCGGCGTCACCCTCCACGCGACGACGCGGCGATACGAGGCGCACCTGTGGGACAGGAACGCCGCGCGGGGAATCGCCAAGAATGCGACGGGGAACGAGAAGACCGAGGCGAAGAAAAAGGGCGGGCGGTGAGATTGAGTTGAGTTTTTCCCCTTCAATATTTTTCATCCTCTCTTTTGCGCTCACCTTTTTCCCTTTTTTTTTCTAACCTCTTCCTCGAAACAAAAATACAAACAGCACGCGCGGGAGGCAGGTCTACCTGGGCGGCTTCAACTCCGAGGCCGAGGCCGGGAGGGCGTACGACATCGCCGCGCTCGCGTACGAGGCCGCCTTCGAGGAAGAGGAGGAGGAGAAGAGGACGAGGGGGAGAGGGGCGGCGGCGACCTCTCCTCTTCTCGCCTCCCCGTCTTCCTCCGCCGCCGCCGACGCCGAGGGGCCGAGGCCGACCGCTCCCACCGAGCTCAACTTCCCGCGGTCCGACTACCCCAGCGCGCGCGAGGTGCTCGCGCTGGCGGGAGGGAGGAGGGAGCACCTAGTCGCGGGGCTGAAGAGGGCCTCCGCGGGGTTCAGCAGGGGCGTCTCGGTTTTTCGGGGCGTGGCCTTGGCCGAGGGGCAGGCGGCGCTGTCGGCGCTGTCGGCGGCCGCGGCGGGCGCGGCCGCGACGGCGGCGGCGGACGCGGCGGCGGGAGCTCCTCCTCCCCGCCTGTGGGAGGCCCGCATCGCCCGAGCCCTCGTCGAAGCCGCCGGCCCCTCCAGCGCTCCCTCGCCGGCTCCCTCGCCGCTCCCCCCCGCCCGCAGGGGCCCCGCCGGGAGGTTCCTCCACCTCGGCTTCTTCGCGGACGAGGTCGACGCCGCGAGGGCGCACGACAGGGCCGCGCTGCACTTCCGCGGCCGCGGCGCCGCCGACGGGGGGGGGGCGGCGGCGGCGGCCCCGACGACGAACTTCCCGGCGGTCGACTACGACCTGTCGGCGCCGTTCGTGGTCCCGCCGCAGCCCGAGATGGCCGCTTCGAAGAAGGGGAAGGGCAAGAAGGCGAGGACCGAGGGGGGATTGGGAGAGGAGGGAGTTCCGCTCTCTCCCGCTTCCGCCGCCGCCGCTGCCGTCCGGAAAGCCGCCAAGGCTCGCACGAGGGAGGAGTCCAGGGCCGCGAGGCTCGCGGCCAAGGAGGAGAGGAAGAAGAGGAAGAGGGGAGAGGAGGAGCAGCACGCGGGACAGACGAAGAAGCCGAGGAGGAAGAAGAGAGGGGCCGAGGACGAAGGGGCGGCGGCGGGAGAAGCAAATGCCGCCGCCGCCGTCGCTCGCTCGGGCTCGCTGCTGCTCCCTCCCCCGATGACGCCCTCCCGCAAGCGCCGAGGGAGGCCCCCGAGGACAGGGAGCGTCAGCCCTCCGACGCGCTCGCCGAGGAAGGGGAGCGGCGGCGGCGCGAGCGGAGGGGCCGCTGCCGCTGCTGCCGCCGCTGCTGCCGCCGCCGCCGGCGCGCCCCTGCCCCTCTGGCCGCAGCCGCCGCGCGCGAGCGAAGCGCTCCTGCTGCGCTTCGGCCCCGCCGCTGCGGGCGCGGAGGAGGGCCGGTCCCCCCTGCCTCCGCTCAGGTTCTGCAACGCTGATGCCCCCGTGCCGCTCTTCTGGCCCTCCTTCCTCAGCGGGATGTCGATGAAGGGAGCAGCAGCAGCAGGAGCAGCAGCAGGAGGAGGAGGAGGGGGGGGTCTTGCAGCCGCTTCCGTTACCGGAGCCGGCGGCGTGTCTGCCGCTGCAGGGGCTCCCATCTCTCTGCCCGCGGACCTCCCCCTGCCCTCGTCTCCGCTGACTCAGAGCTTCGGCGGCGGCTCCGGCAGCGGCGGGAGAGGCGGGAGCGGGAGCGGTGGCGGCGGCGGCGGCAGCGGGGCCCACGGGGCCCTGGCCGCGGCCGCCGCCGCCGCGGCCGCCGCGGCCGCCGCCGCCGCCGCTCCCGCTCCTCCTCCTCCCCCCCCGCCGAGCCTCCCCTCGTCGCTCGGGAGCCTCCTTCCCTCGCCCAGAGACGCAGCTGCGACCGGGAAGAACGCCTCGGGGAGCTTCCTGGGGCCCCTGCGCCGCCTCGGGAGCGGCGGAGAAGGCTCCGGCGGCAGCGGCGGCTCGCGGAGACAGGCGACGCCGCTCTCGCTGGCCGCCGCCGCCGCCGCGGCGCCGCCGCCGCCGCCGCGGGAGCTCCTCGCGAGGGCCGGTTCCTCCGGAGGGAGCAGCGCGCTCGACAGGCTCATTGACGTCGTGAACGGCGCGGCAGGCGAGAACGGCGGGAGCGGGAGCATCGGGAGGGCGGTCTCTGGCCTCGGTTTTTGAGATCGAAAATTTCTATTCTTTTCCCTTTTTTCTCTTTTTTTTGCAAAAAAAAAAAAAACAAGATATCTCTCTCCCCCTCTCTCTCTCAAGAAAGCCTCTGCGCCAGCCTCCTGACGACGGAAATCGTCTCCTCGGAGACCCCGGCGCTCTCAAGCGCCCGCAGCCTCCCCTCCGTCGCCCTGCGGACCACCTCGGCCTCGCTCGCGAGCGCGCGCCCGACGGCGGCCGCCTCCTCCGCCGCCGCCGCTTCCTCGCGCTTGGCCTTGGCGAGGGCGTCCGCCGCGGCCTGCGCCCTCAGCTCCAGGCCGTAGCTGCGCTTGCGCTCGATGAGAGAAATAGAAGCCTGCCGCTGCTCGGCGGCGGCAAGCTCGGCGGCGACGCGGAGTCCGCGGAGCTCGGCCTCGGCCTCGACCCTTTTTTTTTTGGAAGAAAAAGTGCGAGATGAGAGAGAAGAAAAGAAACGCAAGAAGAAAAAAAAAACTCTACTCTTACCTGGCCGCCGCGACAGCGGCAGCTCTGCCCGCGACGGCCGAGTCGAGCGCCGCTACCATCATCTGCCTGTCCATCAGGCGCTTGAGCCCGGCCTCGCGGGCCCGAGACTCCCTCGAGGCCTCTGCGGCGGCGGCGGCCCGCGTCGCCGACGCCTCGAGCCGCTCCGAGCGCGTCGCGGCGGCAGCGGACGCCAGGGCGCCGACGCGGGCGGCGGCGCCCGCGCGCTCGCGCCGGCGCGCCCTCGCCTCCTCCTCGAAGACGGCCAGCCTGGCGGCCCTCTCTCGCAGGGCCCGCTCGATGCGCTGCTCTTCCGCCTTGGACTGCTGCGCCTCTGCGAGCCTGCGGGCGGCGGAGCCTTGGCGGTTTCCCTCCGACGCCAGCGCCGCCGCCCTCGCTGCCGCTGTCTCCGCCCGCCTCGACGCGGCTGCTTCTCCCTCTGCCTCCCTGCGCCCGCGCGCTGCCGCCTCCTTCCCCTCCTTCTCGCGGGACCGCGCCAGGGAGGCGCGCCTGGCGGCGGCCTCCTCCACCTGCCGCAGCAGCGCCGCGGCGGCCTCGGCCCGGGAGGCCGCGGAGGCGGCGCGCTCCCCCTCGCGGGCCAGAGCGGCGGAGGCTGCGGCCGCCGCGAGGCGCTCCGCGTCCCTTGAGAGCTCCTGCGAGCGCAGGCTCCGCCGCAGCAGGGCGGTCTCCATCGCGGCCCGGCGCTGGGCGTCTCCCGCGGCGGCGGCGGCCGCGGCGGAGGCCACGCGGCGCGCGGCGTCGGAGGAGACCTCGCGCGCGGCCCGGAGGGCGGCTTCCTTGGCCCCGAGCTGCGCCCCGACCCTCGCTTCGCGCAGGGCCTGCGGCAGCGCGGCCAGCTCGTTCTCGGCTGCCGCGGCGAGGCGGAGGCGGATCGACGCCCCGGCGAAGCGAGGGAGCGGAGGAGGAGGAGGAGGCGGGGGAGGCGAGGCCTCGATTTTCGAGCCGGCGGCGTCGTCGGAGGTAGCGAGAGAAGAGACGGGGGCGACGACGACGGCGAGTCGGCCCGTTGCCGCCCTCTTGCTCGCGTTTTCCTCTTCCTGGGAGCTGCTGCTGCTCTGCAGGAGGCGGGAGAGAGTCGAGCTGTCATTGTTTGATTTGTGGGGCGAGGGTGCAGGAGGTGAAAAAAGGAAAGAAAGGCTCGAAAGGAAGGGAACTTTCTATTTTTTGATTCGCCCTGAAGAAAGTGGCGGGCAAGAACGACGAAGAAAAAAGCTCACGAGCTAATGACGACCCTCGACTTGCTCTTCGACGTCGTTGCTCTGAGGAGAGGCGATGGCGAAGACGAGGGCGAGCGAGGGGGAGCAAGGGCGAGGGAGGGGAGGGCTCGCGGAGAGGGAGGCATGGCGGAAAGAGAGAGACAAAAGGGCGAGAGCTCGGAGAGGGGACGAAAATCGAGAAAAGTGAGAACGGAAATTCGTTTTCTTTGTTTGTTTTTTTCGACTCCTCAAAACTTGTTGTGTTTTACAGCAAAAAATGAACGCTCTCTCTCATCGGGAATAACAGATCTACGTTGCTCGAAAAAAGAATGTTGTATTGGTGTTGCTCAAATGCATTGGGGGGGGACGGGGACTTTTCGAGAAGGGCGGGGCGAAATAAGGAAAAGAAAGAGTTGTTGAAAAGAAGCAAAGAAAGGAACCAAACTCGCTCGAGTAAATCTTCCTTTATTTTATTTTAGTTCTCTCGATTCTCTCTTTAGCCCGCGAACTCTTTCGAAAAAAGAGGGAACACGTGTGCCGGGGCGAAATACGGAAAGAGGCGAAGCTGGAGAAAAGGAGGGGACGAAGAAGAAGGAAAGAAACGATTCCTCTTCTTCAAAAAGGGGGGGGTGAGAAGAAACAAATAAAAGGGCGGTCGAACGACGAAATCCCTTTTTTTGAATGTTGTTGTTGATTGTGGAATGGAAGGATAAAAGAGCCAATGGAGCAGAGGGGCAGACAGTGTCGACGTGCCAGCGGCAAATTATTTTTGGGCCGATTATCTTTGGCCGCCCTTTTTCCCGAAAAGGGCGGGGCGGAGTTTTTTTTTTTCCGTTTGACGTTTCGGTTGAAAGGGGTCAGGGTCCGTCTCCGTCGGGCTGCTGCTTGTCGCCCGTTTCTTCGCCGGTGTTCACGGAGATGGCCTCGAGAGGCTGATTGTCGGTTTTCGCAGCAGCAGCAGCAGCATCAGCAGCGGCGGCGGCAGCGGCAGGGGCGGCGGCGGCCGGCGGCGTTCCCGCAGAAGCAGCTGTCGCCGCTGCTCTGCTCGGGCTCGTCGTCATCGCCTCTGCCTGCTGCTGATGATTCTGGCCTGCATGGCTCGCCAGGGGGGCCACAGTTGCGGATGAAGCGTAGTTATTATTGTTGTTCGAGGCGTCGGCGTTTCCCGCGGCGCTGCGCGCCGTCGCGTTTGTGTTCTGATCCGCGTCGCCGCCTCCGCCGCCGCTGCCGGCTGCGGCCACGAGGGCGGCAGTCAGCGCCGCCGCCGCCTCAGAAGCGGGCTGCTGCTGCTGAACCGCCTGCTGCTGCTGCTGAGCCGCCTGCTGCTGCTGCTGCTGTTGCTGCTGAACCGCCTGCTGCTGCTGCTGCTGCTGCTGCTGAACCGCCTGCTGCTGCTGCTGCTGCTGCTGCTGAACCGCCTGCTGCTGCTGCTGCTGCTGCTGCTGAACCGCCTGCTGCTGCTGTTGCTGCTGCTGCTGAACCGCCTGCTGCTGCTGCTGCTGCTGCTGCTGGACCGCCTGATGCTGCTGCTGCGACGCGACGGCCAGATAGGACGCAAGCACGGACATCGTCTCCGGGTTGGAGAGGTCGAGGCCCGCAGCGGCGAGGGCGGCCGCCTGCGCCTGCGCCGCCTGCGCGGCCGCCGCGGCCGCCGAGTTCGGCAGCGCGTTCGCGGCGCCGGTGTTCGCCGTGGGAGGGGAAGCGACGGGCAGGGACGGGGGCACGCGCGAGCGAGGGGAGAGGAGCGCGCTCGCTGCTGCGGGGGCGGCAGGGCCCGCCGAGGCGAGCGCGGCAGCAGCTGCAGCAGCGGCACTATTGAGCTCGTCTGCTCCGCCCCCGCCCCCGCCCCCGCCCCTCCCCTGCATCATCCGCTCGCGCACCAGCGTCCGCAGCACCGCGTTCTCGGCCCGCAGCGCGTCCCCGAGCCGCGTCTCCTCGTTGAGCGCGGCCTCGAACGCATCACAGCGCGCCGAGAGTGCCGAGATCGTCGTCTTCTGCCGCTCGCGGAAGCGGCGCTGCGCCTGGCGGTTCTTCTCGCGCGAGGCCGCGGCGAGCTGCCTGGCCCCGACCAGGGAGGGGGTGTTGGCCGCCACGGCAGCGGCGGCGCGCATCGGGCCGCCGCCGCCGTCGAGGAGGTGGTCGCCCGCCGTCGCGGTCGCTGGTGCGTTCCTTCCGCCGCCGCCGCCGCCGCTGCCTCCGTCTCCCGCGGAGGAGACATTGCAGTCTCCCTGGGCCTCCTCGGAGAGCGAGGGGCGAGGAGGGAGGACCAGGGGGCGGCTGAGATTTTTTTTCAGAGGGGTTCGGGTGGCGTTAGGGGAGGGGGTGGGGGAAGAGGGGGGTGAGTTTTTTTCCCGTTTTTCGAAAAGAGCACGCCATCAGCAGCAAAGCCCTTTCTCCCCTCTGAAGAACTTTATTCTCCCCGCGCCAAACTCAACGCTCCTTTCGTGCGACGGCGAGAGAGGATCAAGGCGGTCCCGCCAGTGAGAAACTCGAGCACGGAGCAACGCGGGCGCAGCGCGAGAGGCGGCTCGAACCCCAACCAACAATCGAACTTTGCAAGATTTTTGGGACCCTCGACGCGACCCTTCCCCCCCTAATTCCACAACGTACCGTGGCCGGGCCGCCGCGGAGCCCGATTGCAGCGCGGCCAGGGCCGCGGCAGTGTTCGCCTGCTGCGAGAAGAGGGCGAGCAGGGCCTCCGTGGACACGTTGGCCCCTCCGAAGCCAAAGTTGGGCTGCTGCTGCTGATTCGGCGGCGATGGCCGCTGCGGCGCCGTGACCTGCTGCCCTCCGCCGCCCGCCGCGGCGAGCTGCGCCAGCAGCGCGCCTACCACCGCCGGGTCCATTGCGCTTCAGGTGCGACGGTCGATGGGGTACGAACTTCGTGTTTGCGAGCGCGCGCGCGCGAGCGCGACAGGGCAAGAGAGAGAGAGAAGAAGAAGAGAAAAGCAGACTCTTCTTCGTTCTCGAACGAAGAAGAGGAGACCAACAAAAGGTTGCGCGGAAAGAAAGTAGGTGGACGACAGTGTTCGGCTTCTACAGTAAATTCTTCCTTGTCAACTCCCTTTTCTCTGTCCCTCGCTCTCTCTCTCGCTCGCTCGCGCACTCGGGCTCCGTTCTCTCCTTGTCAGAGAACCGAGACGCCGACAGGGAGCGAGCCCGCCGATCAAAAGGGAGAGAGACCACGGGCGACAGAGAAAAAGAGAGAGACAGGGCACGACAAAGCGGTTGATCGTCGTCGCCGCCGGCCTTAGCCGACGGCAAAAAAAAACGTCTAGGCCTCGACTCCACAGAGGGGGGGAAAAATGACCACCTCGACCTCCTCCCCGGCCATCAGGGTCCGCTGCCTCGGCGCCGGGCAGGACGTCGGCCGCTCCTGCGTGCTGGTCACGCTCGACGACGCCTTCTGCGTCATGTTCGACTGCGGGATGCACATGGGCTTCAACGACTCGAGGCGGTGAGTGAAAACGGAGTTTTTTTCCTCTCTGCTTTTTCTCTCTTCGCTTCCCTTGCTCACCTTGAAACCTCGAAACTTGCCTCGACTCTCTCGTCACCGGGAAAAAAAAAAAAAAGCTACCCGGACTTCGCCTCGATCTCCCCCGCGGGGTCCCTCTCCTCGGCCCTCGACGCCGTCGTCGTCACCCACTTCCACCTCGACCACTGCGGCGCGCTGCCGGTGCTCGTCGGGGGAGGCGGGGGCGGAAGCGGCGGCGGCGGCGGCGGGGCCGGCGGCAGCGGCGACTCCACCAAGGTCCGGCACAGGTACGACGGCCCGATCTACATGACGTACCCAACCAAGGCGATGCTCCCGCTGATGCTCGAGGACTTTCACAAGGTCGTGACGAGCCGCGGAGGCGGAGGCGGGAAAGAAGGAGGAAGAGGAGGAGGCAACGCGACCACCGATGAGGTCTCGTTCTCGCGGGCGGACATCGACACCGCCTCCCGCGCCGCCGTCGCCGTCCCGCTCCACGCCACGGTCCCCATCGCGGGAGGGAAGCTCACCCTCCGCGCATTCTACGCGGGACACGTCCTCGGCGCGGCCATGTTCGAGGTTCGAGTCGCTGACGCGGGGAGCGAGCACCGCAACAGGGGACTGATCTTTGGCGACCGGAGCGGCTCACTGCTCGCCGTCGACGGCGCGAGCGTGCTCTATTCAGGAGACTACAACATGACGCCCGACCGCCACCTCGGTCCGGCCAGGCCCCTCAGGACGAGGCCGGACGTCTTTATCACCGAGTCGACCTACGCGACGACCGTCCGCGGCCCGAAGAAGCAGCGCGAGCGTGAGTTCCTCGACGCCGTCGTCGCGGCCGTCGGCAGACCGCGCGCCGGGAAAGTGCTGGTGCCCGTGTTCGCCCTGGGCAGGGCGCAGGAGCTGATGTGCTTAATAGAAGACCACTGGTCGGCGCTGGGGCTGTGGGCGACGGTTCCCGTGTTCTACTCGGCGGGGATGGTACTCGTTTTTTGTTTTGGGCGGTGATGGTCGAAAGGCCGAGGCCTTTCGAGAGGAAACAAAATGGAAAAAGCTCACCTTTTTTTCCGCTCCTGCGCTCCTCAAATTCCCCCTTCTCAATCGAATCAGGTGCCCAGGGCGAATGCGTACTATCAATTACTTATGGGCTGGGCTGCGGAGCGCGTGAGGGCGAGGGCCGCGGGGGCGGCCGGGTCCGCTGCCGGCGGAGGCGGAGGCGCGAACGCCCCTTCTTCTTCCTCTTCAACGACGGCAAACAACAATGACCGCCCCTTTGAGTTCTCCAAGATGCGCCCCTTCCGCCGCGGCGACGCTGACGTCCCGGGACCATGCGTGCTCTTCGCGACCCCGGGCATGCTCCATGGAGGGCAGTCGCTTGAGGTCTTCAGGGCCTGGGCTCCCGATCCGCGGAATCTAATTATCCTCCCTGGGTACTGCGTCTCGGGGACGGTCGGCGCCAAGCTCATGGCGGCCGCGGCTCCAACCTCTTCGGCAGCCGGACCGAACAGCAACCCCTCCCTGCAGGCCCCCCTCAGCCGCCGCCCAAAACGCCTCGTCGAGATCGACAAGCGCGGGACCGCCGTGGACGTGCAGTGTCAGGTGGCGTATCTGTCGTTCTCGGCGCACGCGGACGCCAAGGGAATCGCCGACGGTGAGAGAGGGAGGAGTTCTTTGACCTTTTTCGAGTTTTTTCCCTTCTCTTCCTCTTTTAACGAGGAGTCAGTATAGAAAAAAAAAACTCACAAAGCGCTCTCTCTCTCCTTTTCTTTGCCTCCTCTCTCTCCAACCCGACCTGAACAAACAAACAAACAAACAAACAAACGTACGATAAAAAACAGCCGTCGCCGCCGTCGCCCCCGGTGCCGTCGTCCTCGTCCACGGGGAGAGCTCCAAGATGAGCTTTTTAAAAGCGAAGCTGGAGTCTTCCCAGGGGATCCCTGTCCACATGCCTGCCAACGGGGAGGAGATCGCGATCGAGAGGGCCGGGGGCGGGGGATTTGTTGGAGGAGGAGGCGGGGGGAGGGCGAGGCAGAGGGTGGTGGGGGCCGTCGCGTCCGCCTCGGTCGCCGCCGCCGTCGTCGGGAAAAAGATGAAAACGAAGCTCGAGGCTACTTCCCTTCCCGCTCCGCTCGATAACGCCCTGGACCACGTCGCCGCCGCCGCGGAGGCCGTTGACGCCGGGTGGAGGCCCTCTCCTGCGCATTCAGCGCTGGTCGAGCTCGTCCTTCGCCCGAGGCGCGGGGGCGGCTTCGGCGTCGGGCTGCTCGCCGACGACGGAGGCGACGAAAGCGGAAGCGGAAGCGGAAGCGGCGGGGAAGAGGAAGGATCGGGCGACGACGAGGAGATGGAGGACGCCCAGCAGCAGCAACAGAAGTCTCGATAGTAATCGGAAGAGGCCGCGCCGCGGGACGAGTGGGAGACGTTGGGAGAGAAAGGAGAAAGACAGAAAGAAAGAGAGACACCATGTACTTCCTAGTGTATAGAGCCCCTCACAAAAACAAAAAACAAGTCACCGCATCCCTTTCAAGACCCCCTGCCCGAGCAGCAAGGCCACAAATGTCGCCGTCGCGTACCCCAAGGTGCCGACAAGCACGCACGGGACGACCGAGGACCTCCACCCCTTGGCGGCCGCCATGCCCGCGGCCGTCGTCGGCCCCCCGACGTTGGCGTTGGAGGCCAGCAGCAGGTCTCGCAGGGCGAAGCCCGCCTCTCCTCCTCCTCCCCTTTCGCGCTTCAGCAGCCTCGCCAGCAGCTTTGGAATGACCCTCCCGACGAGCAGGACGATTCCCAGGTGGCCAAAGATCTGGATCCCGCAGAAGGCGAACAGCGAGGGCGCGGAGCCGAGCACGGCGGCGACCGAGCCCGCGGCTCCGACGGCGGCGAAAAAGACCTGGAGCAGGGCCGCGGCCGCGGCGTCCGCCGCCGGCGCCAGCGGGCGCGTCAGCCCGGGGAACGCTGTGGCGAGCGCGACCGCGAGGGCCGTCGCCGCAGGGATCACGGAGGAGCCCGGGCTCAGCCCGAAAACGGCCGAGGCGAGCCCGCCGCCGAGGGAGCAGACGAGCGCCGAGATCGAGAGGGCGATCAGCGCGTCCGTGACGGTCACCTCCGGCCTCTTGGAGACTTCCTCAGCAGCAGAGAGGTCGGCAGCAGCAGCGGCAGAAGAAGAGGAAGAAGAGGGCTTGGCTTTCCAGTCCCCAAGCTCCGGCACGACTCCGCGAGCGAGCCGGAACACCGCAGCGAAGTAGGCAACGCAGACGAGGTTGTCCGCCGCGAGCGCCGCCGCGGCGGCCGATGCGGGAACCGACAGCGCCTCGCAGACCCCCACGTAGTTGACGGCGCCGCCGATGTGCCTGGCGGCCAGGGCGGCGGCGACTCGCCAGCCCACAAGAACGGGAGGAGGGCAGGGAGCGGCCGAGCCTGCCGCCGCCGAGCCCGCCGCCGCCGTTGCCATCCCTTCGAGCGCTGTCAGGGGCACGACGGCGAAGGCGAGCACCGTCGCCGCCGCCGTCGCCGCCGCCCCTAGCAGGAACGGAACCAACAGCCTGCCCGCGTCGGCCACGGTCCTCCTCAGGTCCGCAGTGAAGAGCAGAAGAGGAACCGCCAGCGGCAGCAGGCGGGAGTTGACAGCGCTGTATTCGGAGGCGGCGCCGGCCGGGATGATCCCGCAGCTCGCCAGAGCCAAGCCTCCCAAGGTAGAAACCAGAGGACCGGAGAGCTCCTTACCCCACGCGGTGTTCCTCTCCGCCCAGGAGCCGAAGGCCGCGGCCGCGAGCAGCCCCGCCCAGACGCGCCAGGAGTCGGTGCCGGCCACGAAGGCAGCGAGCAAGGTTGAGGTAGAGGTCGACGAGGAAGCGGCGATCATCGGGAGAGCGTGGAGTGGAGTTACGGTTTTTCGCCGGCTCGGAAGCAAAGCGCCAGACAATTTCGACAAGGGAGGTAGCACGTTGAGATATCTAACTTTTCGCAGAGGCAGAGAAGCTGAAGCAGCAGCCGCGGCGACTGGGCACCAAGGCGCAAAAGAAGAAGAGGCATTGATGGCCGCTCGACGCCTCCGGACTCGATCGACCGCATCGAAAAGTCGCCGACGCTGCTGCTGCTGCTGTGGCGTCTTCCGCATCGCATTTTTTGTGATGTGAGAGCAGCTTGATGCTATCATTTTTGTCAAGGGACAGAGAGAGACAGAGAGCGAGAAGCGGCGAGCCCGCCAGGCGCTCGAGAAAAAGAAAGAGAGAGAAGAGAGTTTGTGTTTCTCTAGTACAAAAAAAACACCTTAGTCAAACCGACACTTGCTATAAAAATACACAACCCCGCCCGCATCTCATCCTCCTCACAGCCCGTTGACGATGTCCAGCACCTCCTGCAGCGCCGCGACCAGCTCCCTCCTGTCCGCCGCGAGCCTCTCGGCCCTTCCAAAGGCCGTAGACGACGAGGAACCGCCTCTCTCCTTGGCGGCCCTGAGCGCCCGCTCGACCTCGCCGACCTGTCTCTTCGCCGCCATCAGCAGCGAGCTACAGGTCGCCGAGAGCACGGCCGCAGGCACCGTCTGGTAAGGGAGACGAGAAGAAGAAGAAGAAGAATCTTCTCCGTCTTCTTCTTCTTCTTCTTCTTCTTCGAGGAGCTCGCTCGCGGCGGCGACGGCAAGGATGTCGATGCCCCCTGCCGCGCTGATCGTGCCGCCGACGCCGCCGCGGCCCGAGGAGAGGCCCACCGCCCGGCGCAGGACCGCCTCCGCCCTCTCCCTGCCCCCCACCCCGGGCACCACGCCCCCGGCACCCCCGGCGCCCCCGGCCGCGGCGGCAGCGGCGGCAGCGAGCTCCCTCAGCGCGTCGTCGATCGCCCTCTCCGCGGCAGGCGCCTCCTGCCGCTCCACCTCGCTGACCAGCCTCGACCAGAGCACCGCGAGGCCACGCACGGCCGCGAGCTCTTCCTCGCCCGGGGGCGCGCCGCCACTCCTGCCGCTGCCGGCCCTCTCGCCGAGCGACGCCTTGGACGCGGAGATCCTCCGCTCCAGCAGGCGCAGCGTCGCAGCGTCGACGAGGCCCGCGGAGATCCCCTCGGCCAGGACCTGCTCGAAGCGGGGGCCCGAGGTGGCGAGCGCCATGAGCAGATCGGTCCTCCGCTCGACCTCGGCGGGCCTGAGGGAGGCGACGGCCGCGTCGAGCGCGGCGGCGCGGCCGGCCGCTTCCGACGCCGTCGCCGGGATCTTGCCCGGCGTTTTCTTCTGATTGGAGGAGGAGATGACGACGACGGCCCCGGAGGCTGCTGCGGCGGCGGCTGCGGCGGCTGCGGCGGCGCTGCCGCCCTCGAGCTTGATGACCTCGGGGTCGACAGCGAAAAAGGACGGGTCGTCGAATTCGTCCTTCTCTTTTTCTTCCTGGTCTTCTTCTTCGGCGACGAAAGCTGTCGTCGGCGGAGGCGGCGGCATGGCGATTGGGGGCCTCGATTCCAGCGGCTTGACGGGCTGTGGGAGATTCCGTCTCGCGCGCCGGGCTCGGGCCGTCGCTGCTGACTTTGCTGGCGGCGTGCCCTGGGCAGCGGAGCGCGTTAGTGGCGTGGAGAGGGGCCGCATCGCGAATGCCTTCAGACGCAAGGAAAGCACTGAGATGAAAATGGCCAGCCTCACACTCGTTTTCTCTCACTTTTTTTCCCCTTCAACGCCGACACAGGGGTCCAATCGCCCGCCCCGATCTCTCGAGGAGTGGAGTCTCTGTTCGCCAATCCGCTTCCGCCGATAACACGGATGCCCCATGATAACACGGATGCTCTCATGTAGAAAAGTGGGGCACTCGCCGCGTCACGCGGACACCTCGCGACGTCACGATCGTCACCGGCGAAGTCAAATCGTCGTCGCCGTGGCCGCTTCGTCGACCTCAGCGTCGTTCAAGATCTTCCGCCCGCCAGGAGCGAGGGCGCAGCCCTCCTGCCCGCCGCTGGTCCACATCCCCGGGGCCGACGGGACGGGTGTCTCCCTGGGTAGGCAGGCGGCCCTGCTGTCCGACGCCGGCTTCGACGTCTGGTCTTCGGCGTTCGACTTTGGAGGAGGAGACGGCGAGAGCGAGAAGAAGCGCGGCGGCAGCGGCGAAGACGAAGAAGACCCGTGGGCGCCGCTCGTCGCCGCCGCCGACGCAGCCTTCGAGGCTGCGTTCGGAGGAGAAGACGGATCGCCGCGGCGCCGCCGTCCCGCGATCGTCGCCGAGAGCTTCGGGGCGTGCCTCGCGCTGCGGCTCGCGTCCCGGAAGCCCGAGAGCTTCTCGTCGCTCGTGCTCATCAACTCTGCGACTGCGCTCAGCTCCTCTTCTTCTCCGAGCTCCTCTTCTTCGTCTTCCTCCTCTTCTTCTTTTTCTTCGGGCCCGAGCAGGTCCCTGTCTTCGACTCTCGTGGGCGTCGCCGCGGCGACGGGGATAGCGAGGTTCCTGCCGGTACCAGTTTACAGGGGGGCCGCGGCGGTGCTCACGCCGCTCCTGCTCGACGCAAGAGCGAAGAGTTCCTTCTCCTCCCGCGAAGAAGAAGAAGAAGGAGAAGAAGGCGGCAGCAGCAGCAGCAGCAGCAGCAGCAGCAGCGCCCTCCTCGCCGCGGCCAGGACGATGATGTCCCTCGGCGGGGGAGGCGTCACGAGGAGCACGACCGCCGGCGTGGCGACGAGGCTGGAGCTGCTGGCGAGGGCGGACCCGGGCCCGGCGGCGCTCGGGCGCGTTTCGACGAGGACGCTGGTGGCCGCGGGCGCGCGGGACGCGCTGCTGCCCTCGGTCTCCGAGGCCGCGAGACTGTGCGGGGCCCTCCCCGACGCCCGGAGGCTGCTGCTGCCGGACAGCGGGCACGCGGCGCTGCTGGAGGGGAGGTTGGACCTGGCGAGGGAGCTGGAGAGGGCGGGCTTTGGCGCGGCGGCTGCGGCCGCGGCGGCGGCGGCGACGGGGGAAGGAACAGCGGCCTCTTCCCCGTCGCTCTCGGCCCCTTGGTCCCTCTCCGACCCCGAGTTCGACGGAGCCCTCGAGTCGCTGCGCCCCCTGCGAGAGCTCGTCTCGCCTCTCGTCACCGGAGGAGAGTTTCTGGAGGCGCTGGGCTCGCCTTCCGCGGCCGCTCCTCCTCCGCCGTCGCCGTCCCCGTCGTCGTCGCCGTCGCCGTCGACCTCGCAAACGACGCCGGCGGCGGCGGCGAAAGAGAGCCCCTCGAACAGCAGGAGCTCCCCGATCCTCTTCGTCAGCAACCACTCCCGGTACGGCATCTACGACCTCGTCTTCGTCCTCGCAGAGCTCTACGCGAGGGGCATCAAGGCCAGGGGCCTGGCCCACAAGAGCCACTTCGACACGGGGAGCCCGCTGGGGGCCGTCTTCAAGAGGTTTGGCGCCGTGGCCGCCAGCCCCCGCTCGGCGTTCAGGCTGCTGGCCGAGGGCGAGGCGGTGCTGCTGTTCCCCGGAGGGGCCGCGGAGGTCAACAAGGGGAAAGGGGAGGACTACAGGCTCCTGTGGAAGAAGGAGGCGGATTTCGTGAGGCTCGCGGCGCGCTTCCCCGGATGCAAGATCGTCCCTTTCGCCGCGGTCGGCGCCGAGGAGGCCTACGACGTCATCCTGGACCAGAAAGAACAACTGAGCAACCCCGTGCTCGGGCCCTTGGCCAGGGCGGCGTTCAAGGCGCTGGGCCTCGAGGCCGAGGAGGCCCTGCCGCCGCTGGCCGCGCTGCCCTTCACGGGGGGGCTCATCCCGGCCTTCCCCGTCCCACTGCCGAGGCCGGAGAGGCTCTACTTCGAGTTCTGCGAGCCGATAGACGCCGCGGAGATGATACGGAACACGAGCCCCGAGGAGACCTACGCCCGGGTGAGGAGCGAGGTCGAGGCTGCGATCGAAAGGCAGAGGGCCGTGAGGGCCGCGGACCCGCTTCGGCCGACGAGCGCGAGGCTGCGGGAGGCCGCCAAGAGGTTCCTGCCTCGGAGGCTTGAGTTTTGAATCGTGTGTTTCTCGTACTTTACACTGCAGTGTTTTGTTTTCATTATTATCTGAAAGACGGATTGAAAAGTGCGTGTATGTATCTCTCATTCGAAAAAAAAGGCATGACGAGGTGCGGAAAGAACGGGATTATACGGATGGGGAAAGGAAAAAGAAAAAAAAAGAAACGTTTTTGTTTTGTTTTGTATTGCCGAGTCGAAACTTGTCGGAACTCTGCGCGCCGGAGCCGGCGACCCCTCAGCACCCGAAGCTCTGGTCGCACGAGTTGAAGACCGTGCCGCGCCCGCAGGCGACCTGCGCCACCCTCGCAGTCGCGAAAAGCATTGTCGACGAAAACCCCAACTTGGCCGCCTCGGCGGTCACGTCGGCGTTGCAGGAGCAGCCGTTGTTGGTGTAGTCCCGCAGGGCGGCGCAGCTGAGAGAGGGGAGTCGAGTTTTTTTTTTTTTTCAGTCGCGGAGGTTGAAGAGAAAGAGAAAAAAGGGGTGAGTTTTTTCCTTGGGTTTTCGGCGAAGAACAAAAACGATCTCGACAGCGCATCGAAAAACGAAATATTTTAACTCACCACTGCCCAGAGGGGGTCGGCCTCGCGAGCACCTGATCCACCAGCATCGAGCACCGCGCCCTCGCGATCAGCGACGCCTGCGACTCGCGCAGTTCCGCCGTCGGGCATAGCGGCCTGCCGCTGGTCGGCGCGATGAGCTTGAGCGCCGCGGCGACGCAGTCGAAGCCTTTCCCCTTGGAGGAAGAAGAGTTTGACGCCGCTGCGGAAGAAGGACCGGGAGCCGGGGCAGCTGAAGAGGTGGCGGGTGCGGGGCTCGAAGCAGCAGTAGCAGGAAGAGGAGAAGAAGAAGAAGCCGGAGAGGATGCTGCCGCCGCGACGACGGCGGCCTCGTTGGCGTTGGCGTTGGGCGCCGCAAACGGCCTCACGCTCGGACCCCTCGGCCCCGTCGTCGCCGCCGCTACCGCGTCGGCGGGGGCAGCAAACCCCTCCGCCACCGCGGAGTAGTCCTGAGGCGGCGGGATCCCCGCCCCGCGCAGCGCGCCGCTCGCCGCGGCGGCGTCCTCGAGGCCGGCGGGCAGGTACGGCCGGCCGTCGTCGCCGACGACCATACCGCCGATGAGCGTGCCCGGCGGGGGCTGGACGGCGGCCCTGGGGGGCCTGTTGGCGGCCATGGCGGAGAGGGAGGCCGCGGAGAGGCCGTCGACGAGGCCCGGAGCGGGAGGGATCGCGGCGGGCTGCTGCTGCTGCTGCTGCAGGAGGGGGGGAGGAGAGGAGGAAGAGGTCGTCATCGCTGCCGAGGTCGAAAACGCCGGCGCGGAGGAAGCGGCGGCGGCGGCGGCGGAAGCGGCCGAAGCAGCGGCAGCGGCTGGGGCACCCGGCTCGACGCCGGTGAACACGGGAGCCGGGGCAGTCCTCGGAGCGACCCCCGTCGTCATCGTCGCTGGCGGCGGGGCGACGGCGCCGACGACGAGGCCAACGCCCGGCTCGGCCTCCCTCGGCGCCGCAAACCCGCCGGGCATGCCCCGCGCACCGCCCCCCGTGCTCGGCGCCTGGCGACCCGCGCGGGAGGCGACGCCGACCGGCCTGACGTGCTCGACGTTGATGGGATCCGGGGCCTCGTCGTCGGCGCGAGAGACGCCCACGAGGGATCGCGGCGGGGCCGCGGAGGAGGCAGTGGGAACGGCGGGAGCGGCGGGGACCGCCGCCGCCGCCGCCGTCGCCGGCGGCGACGGAGAGACGGGGAGGGCGGCGGCGCCAAAGCCGAAGCCGAAGCCGGCGTCGCCGTTCGGAGTCGCTGCTCCGGTTGCTGTTGCCGGCGCCGCGAGCGCCACGGGCACGGCGGCGAAACTCCCGTCCCCGACCGGGATCAGGGCCAGGGTCGTGGACGGGCCGGCCGGGAGGACCGCGACGGCGTTCGAGTCCCTTGGCGCGGCCGACGAAGACGCGACAGCGGTCACGGTCGTCGGTTGCGGCGGAGGAGGAGGGGGCGGAGGCGGAGGCGGAGCAGGAGCCGCGGGGGGCTTGCCCTCCATCACCGTACCCAGGTCCTTGGTGCCGAGCCAGGCCGAGCTCATCTGCGCGCTGGCGAGCGCGGCCAGCGACAGGATCGCGAGCGACGCGAGGAGGAGGGGATGGATTGTTTTCCGACCGAGTCTTCTCCGACGACGAGGAGTTGAGCTGGCAGCATCGACGAGGAGGCGCGCCGGCGGGGATGCTCCATCGCTTTTCGCCTCCCTGCCGCTCGATCCCGCGGAGCAGCTGCGCTCCTTGCGGTATTCAGGCATCTCTTTCGCGTGTTTTTTTTTCCTGGGGGCGAATTGGCCCTGCAAGGGGGAAAGAGGAGAGCGCGCGGGCGCTTGGCTTTTCGAAGCAGAAAATCGGCTCTACTAGAAATCGGACTGATGCAATCGGTTTTTCGGGGTCCCCGATGGCGCGAGAGCCTTTCTTTCTTGTGACCCGGTTCCCAATTCCCCGTTTGATTGAAGCAGAGCGAGACAGAGAATCAAATGAGATGCGATGGAGGAGAAAAAGAAGGGACAAGGTGCTTCCTTTCCACCTGGACCCGTGAAGAAGGTTGAAATGAAGGGGAGTCGGAAGAGTGATGCCAGCTACGGTTTGGGAGGAAGTTTTTTCCTTCGCCGTTCGCTGCGAGTCTCTCACTTTTTTGCTCCTCCTTTCTCCTCGTTCCCAAAATCAAGACCAACCAATTGCTTTTTCCTTTGCCTTCTCTCCGCGTCTCTTCGCCCTCTTTTTCCGCGCCTCGAGAAGAGAGTTTTGTTCTCTCAGCGACAGGAAAAAGCAAAAGGAGGAAATCAGAAAGCCGCGGAGACCTTTCTTCTCTCGATCTGCTTGAGGAAAAAGATGCTCGCCGCCGGCGTGGCCGTCTCGTCGAGGCCGCAGCCCTTCATCGCTGTGGCCCCCTCGCGGTCCCCTGTGAACCCGCGCAGGCATCGCCGCGCGGGGAGAATCATATCTATTCTTCTAGCGAAAGCGTCTGCAAAACCGCCCGCGCCTCCGGAAGACAGCGACGACTCCAGCGATGTCGTTTCTTCCTCTCCTTCTTCGGCGTCGGCGTCGGCGTCTTCGGCATCATCGTCGCCGCCGTTTCCTCCTCCCCCCACCCGCGCCGCCCGGCCCCTCAACCCCAGCAGCCGCGCCGCGGCCTCCAAGGCCGCCTCCGCGGCCCCGCCCCCGCCACCCATCCGCGCCCGCCTCCCAACCACGCTCCCCGCCCTGCCCTTCCCCGCCTCGGAGGTGCTGGTCCCGGGCCAGACCAAGAGGCTGCACCTCTTCGAGGCGCGGTACCTCGCGCTGCTCGACGAGGCGCTCGCGCGGCGGGACGGGTGCCTCGCGCACGTGGTCGCGGAGCCCGTCTCCTCGCTGAGGGCTTCGTCCAATAACTACGACGTCACGGAGGAGTACACGCGGTTCCAGTCCGACTCGGGCTCGAAGCCGAGCCCCACCTCGCCGCCGCCGCCGCCGCCGCCGCTCGTCGTCGGGTCGTACGTCCTCAGGCTCGCGACTCTGGCCCGCGTCGTCGACGTGCGCCGCCCTCCGGCCTCCTCCCGCGCCCCCGGAGCCCTGGTGACGATCAGGGGCGAGGCGAGGCTCGCCCTGCTCTCCCTGGAGGACGACAGCCCCTACCTGAGGGTCAGCGTCGAGGCGGCGCCGGACTCGGCGCCGACGGCCGAGGCCGTCTGCGGCGGCGGCGGAGGAGGCGGAGGGTGCGACGTCGAGGACGAGCTCGAAGGAGGCGGGGGCGGAGAAGGCGCCGACGACGAGGAGGACGCGCTCGTCGCGGCCGTGCTGGCGAGGAGGGCGCAGGAGGTCGAGGCGCTGCTCTGGGACGTCGTCAACCTGTCTTACAAGCTGCCGAGGCCGAACGCGGCCGGTAGCGACGGGAACAGGGCCCGCGAGCCCCGGAGAAGGAGCAACGGTGACCTTCGGATCAGCAACAGCGGGAGAGGGTTCGACGACGGCGAAGAAGACGAGGAAGAGGCGGCGGAGGAGGAGGACGAGCCGCTCTCGCCGGACCCAACGGGCACGATCGCGGCGCTGCAGTCGGCGCTCAACTGGGCCGGCGACGTGCCGGGGCTCGCCCCGCTGTCGCTCTCTTCGACTGCCGCCGCCGCTGCTGCTTCCGCTTCCCCTTCGCCGGCGTCGGCGTCGGCGTCGGCGTCGGCGGCCGCAGCAGCGCCGCCGTCGCCAGCGTCTCCTCCCTCCCTGTCTCCGCTGGCCGCCGCCGCCGAGCGCGGCGCCCGGCTTGGCTTCGCCGCGCTGCAGCAGGTGCCGCACGCGGGAAGCCCCGAGAGCCTGCGGAGCCTCGCCGCGGCCAGGGCGGCGGCGATGGAGACCGGGGACACGGCCGAGAGGCTGGGGCTGGCGGCTGACTTTCTGAGGAAGGCGAGGGCTGAGCTGGCCGCCAAGGCGGCGCTCAAGGCGCTGCAGCTGGGGTAGAGTTTTGAGTCCCCCCCCTCAAATTTTCGTGTAAAAAAAACAAAAAAGGTTTCCGTTCCTTTCTAGAGTTACAATTTATCAGTTAATGATCATTTTCTTTCTGCTTTATCGCAGCGCTTCCTCGACGGTGGCGTCGGTGAGGGCCGCGGCGTCGCTGGCGGCGTGCCAGGCCTTGGTCGTCGCCGCTGTTGCGTTTTCGCCGTCGCTTTCGTTTGCGTTCCCGTTCCCGTTCCCGCTCCTCGATCCCCTCGCCAGCAGCAGCGCCCGCTCCATTGCCAGCGTCGCGGCGTCAACCTCGCCGGCCAGGGCCGACGCGGCCGCGGCGAGGCGGCGGGCAGAGGAGGCGAGGGATCGTTTCATTTCTCGGAGGCCGCTTCCGTTTCTGTTTCTGCCGCCTTCGGCCTCTGCTTCTGCTTGTTCTGCTTCTTCTTCTCGTTCTTCTTCTTCTTCTTCTTCTTCTTCTTCTTCTCGCTCTCCCTCGTCCTCGTCCTCGGATCCGGGATCTGAGCTCTGAGAAGAGGCAAAAGCAGGAGGGCGACCAATGCCTCCAGCCCCCGCAGCAGCAGGCTCGTAGCTTCTCCGCAGCTCTGCCCTCCCCGCCGCGACGACGGCAACACATGCAGCTCCTGCTCCTCCTCTTCCTCCTCCTCCCCCTCCTCCTCCTTCTTTTTCTTCCAACAGCGGCGCAGTCACCCAGACCCAAAGGGACAAGGGAGCGTCGTCGGATGGGTCGGAGTGCGGCTCAGAAGCTAACAGAACGGTCGCGGAGAGCAGCACGGAAGAAGAAGAGGAGGCGCGCCCCGCTTTGCTTTCGTTGGCGATCCTTTTTTTTACCCTCGTCGCCGCCGTGAGTGCCCGCGCTTCGGTCCCTCCTCCCGACGACGGCGCGACGATCAGCCGAGCCCGCGAGAGGTCAACGACGGGGCTGTCGGCAGCAGAGGAAGAAAGAGGTGACGACGACACTTTCGCCTCGAGGCGCCACTCTGTCTGCCGATGTCGCCGGCGCCCTCGCCCTTTTTGCTTCGACGGCGAGGGAGAAGAAAAGGTCGACTCGCGGACGCTCAGGAACTCGACAGTCAGCAGGTCCTTCCCGGAGCAGCCGCTCCTGCTCCTCGCCGTCGTCTGCTCCGCGAGCCTATGCAGCAGCGCCCGCCCCTCCGCGGCGGCCGCGAGCTTGCGGGCGTCACCGGCAGCCGACGCGAGCGTCGAGGCCTCGGCCTCGGCGACCTGCCTCCGCAGCGAGGCGAGGAAGGGGTGCTCTTCTCCTTCTTCTTCGCCTTCTCTGGGCTCTGTCGGCGTTGCCTCCGCTGCTGCTGCTGCTGCTGCTCTTAGACCTCCGATGCTGCTGCCGCCGGCGTTGAGAATTTGAGCAGGCACAGGCGCAGCGAGGCCAGCGGCAGTCAAGGTCGCTCCAACAAGAGCCTCGGGCGCCGTGATCGACGTCGGCGGCGGGAGCGCCCCCTGGAGCTCCGAGAGGAGCGCTCTGATCCCGTTCCCTCCGTTAGCTTCCGCTGCTGCAGCGGAGTCGATGTTGACGTCCATCGCGTCGACGCCGTTCCTGCAAAAGAGAAGAGATTGTCGACGACAAGGGGGGATTCGTGAGGAAAAGAAAAAGCGTCGATCAAAACCTTGAAATTTTTCTTCCTCCGCTTTTCCTCGTCAGAGCCTCTGTTTTCACCTATGGCTCAGCGGCCTGATGCCTTGGGCGCGAACAGAAGAAGAGGGAGGCCGCTGTGGTGGGGGGAGTTTCATCGCCCGGGAGGAGAGAGAGAGAGAGAGAGAGGGAGGAGAGAGAGGGGAGAGAAAAACCCTCTCTCCCGGGTGCGCACGACGACGATGAAGTGGAGAAAGGGGAAGCAGGGGGGAAAACACTCCTCTTTCTCAAAAAACGAGGAAGAGCTCGATTTCTCTCGCCAATTTCGGCTCTCTCGCTCGCGTGCCTCCTACGCGTTTCTCTCCTCTGCATTGCGCTTCATTTTCGTCAACAGATTGAGGGACGTCGACTCGTGCCGCCCCCCCCTTCCTGGAGCACTGCATTTGAGCGAAGCGAGCGTGCTCAAGGGCTCCCTGTTCTCGTGCGAAGAAGGGCGTCAACTCGACGGTCCGCGAGCCGCGAAATGCCCAATCGCGGCGAAAATGACAAGGTTGTTTCGCGCTCGGCTGAGGACGCGGCGGGCAGCAGCAGAGCCGCTGCGGGATCTTCTTTCCCATCCGAGGAGCAGCACCAGGGAAAGACGCGGCACCACGCCGACGACGCCAACCGGCATTCGAACGCTCCGAGAGCGGCTTCCGAGAGCGGCGCAAGCGACGATGTCGCCGCCACCGGCAACGCCGCCGCCTCCGCTCCTCGTCGCGCCGCAGGCGACGCCGCCGGCGGCAGCCTTCACCCTGCGGCACACCCAGCGACGGCGCGCTCCGCCTCACAGCGCCGCCTCCTCGCCTCCCGCGCCGGGGTCGCTCTGACGATCGCGCCTCCTCCGAGCGCTGCAGATGCTGCTGTTCCTTCGGGATCGAAGGCCGGCGAGGATGACGGCGTCTGCCTTCTCGCGTCGCCCGCGCCGGCAAACTTTGGAGGAGCCAGGGGCGGCGGCTGCGGCGGTGCCCCCGTCGTCCCCTCCTCCCCGCACCCGGCTTCCACGCCGTCCCTCATCCTGATGGTCGACGGGGACGTCGTCACCCGACGGCCCGGGAGGCATCTCGGAGGGAGCAGGCCGCTGCCTCCCTGGATGCTGGAGGAGAGGGAGGCCGAGGAAGCGGCGGCCAGGGCGGCGGCAGCGACGGCAGCGGGAGCAGTTCCCGCTGCTGCTGCTGCTGCTCCCAACCACCCCCCGAGGGGCACCGCGGCGGTCTTCCTGTCGACAGACCACGCCCCGAGGAGGCTCGCAGTCGGCGGCGGCGGCGGATTCGGAGGAGGAAACGGGCGGCATCGTCCTCATCAGCGAGGCCCCGCAGAGAGCGGCGGCGGCGGCGCGACCTCGGGGCGGCAGCACCAGCAGCAGCAGCAGCAGCGACCCGGGGGCGGCACCCACCTCCACCATCTATCCGCGGTCACCTACGCGAACGACCACCGGCCGCTTGCTCCTCCCCGCTTCGCCGCGTTCGGCGGCGGCGGCGGCGACGAGGGCGCCCCCGGCGGCGCAGGGACGGCCGGCAGGAGCCCCTCCAAGTGCCGCTCGCCCTCGCCGCCAAACGCGAGGGGCGGCGGAGGGGGCGCCGGGGCCGCCGCCGTCGTGCTCGTCACCGCGACGGCGCACCTGCTGCCCGCCCCTCGCACCCCTCTCAGGGCCGCCCTCGCCGCCCCGCTCCCCACCCTCACCCGGGAGCTCGAGGCACGCATCCAGTCCCTCGGCACGGAGCTGCCGAAGACGCACCGCGCCATTCTGTGGGCGGGCGTCGCCCTCGACGTCGCGTCCAAGGCGGCGGCCGCAGCGCAGCTGGCGAGGTTCGCGCGCGACGGGAGCTGGGTCGGGCTGGGGAGCCTGGCCGCGTTCGTGGCGCTGTCTTCAGCGGCCGTCACGGGATACTGGCTGACGCACTACTACCCTGGTGCGTTCGCCGAGAGGGCGGCGAGGGCCGCGCGGGCGAAGAAGCAGCAGAGCGGCGGCAGCAGGGGGCTCAGGAGGGACGGCCCGCCGGCGGCGTCGTCGCCGTCGCCGCCGAGGGAAAAGTCGCCCCGGGGGCTGCTGCTGACGCTGCAGCAGCGCAAGGGCGCAGCCGCCGCGACGAGGGCCTCCCCGCCTTCCCCCGGGACCGCGGCGGAGGCGGACGCCTCCGGCTCCTGGGCGGCCCGAAGGGCCTGGGTCCGCCGCGCCGGCACTGCCGCCGCCGCGCTGCAGCTCGGCACGGCGTTTGCCGCTGCGCGCGCGCTCCGCGCCTCCGAGGTCCGACAGCGCGCCGTCGCCATGGAGCTCCGCGGCATGCGGCTCGCCGACACGGTGTTCCTGACGCTGGGGGTCGCCTGCCTCAACGCCTGGGCGCAGGTGCGCTGCGCCGCCCCCGGGACGCCCTGCGCCCCCGGGGGCGGCAGGGCCGCGCTGCGGCTCGCGTCGGTCGCCGGCGCCGTCGCGTCCGCCGCGATGTGCCACCTCGCGCTCGAGATGAATGACCGCAGGCTGGCGGCGGGGGACCGGCTGCACGCGGCGCAGCTGGCCGCGCTGACGGTGTACCGGGCGGCCGAGGCGGGAGCACGCGTCGCGCTGCTGGCGGTCTTCGCGGGCGTGTTTGGCGCGTGGCTGTTTGCCGTCGTCGGCGTCCACGCGGCGGCGACGCTGCTGCTGCTTTGGCTGCAGCCGCGGAGGCCCAGGGGCGACGACTGCGCTCTTGCCGCCGCCGGAGCCGCCGGGGCGCTCGCTCCCTCGCTCATCGTCCTCGGCCCGCGCCCCTGGGACAAGGTGTTCGCCCCCGCGAGGGCCCCGGGGTGGTGGAGGCGGTGGCTGCTCAGGCTCTCGCGGGAGCGGGAGGCGAGGAAGAAAAAGAGGGCGAAGAAGATGCAGAGGCAGCGGCGGGAGGAGCAGGAGCAGCAGCAGCGGCTCTCCCCATCCCCTTCCCCCAAGGACCAGGGGCGGAGGCAATCTTCTGCGTTCGACAGGGCTGACGCCGCCGTCCAAGCCGCCGCGGCGACGCTCGGGGGAGGAGCGAGAGAAGGGGCAAACGACGACCCCGAAAACGGCGACGACGACGACGGCAACGGCCTCGTCCCGGCTCTCCGAACCTCCGCCGAGACGGACAGGACCCTGCTCCCTCGCCCCCCGCTCCCCCGCACCACCGACGCCTGCCTCCTCGCCGCCTGCCTCGCCTGGCCCCCCTCCTTCTACGTCTCCGACGCCACCGACGCGGGGGGACGCTTCTGGTGGAGGGCCCGCATGCTCGGCAGGCGCTCGTGCGCCGACGTGCGCCCGGCGAGGAGCCTCGTGCCGTTCTGGGCCTACACGCTGCTGGTCGCCGCCGAGGCCGTGGTCATGCTGGGCGTGCTGGTGGCCCTTGCTCCGAGCTGGGCCGCGCCCTACGTCGCGGGGGCGCAGCTCGCGCATGCCGCCTGGGGCCTCGCCGCGGCGCTCTGGCTCGCAGTCGAGGTCGCCTCCGCGGCCGAGGGGAGGGACGCCGCGCTCGACAGGCTCGCCGCGGGCAGGGACGCCGAGGCGATGCTGCAGGAGATGGAGGCCGAGGCAGAGGCTGCTGCCGAGGCGGAGGGCGCCGCCGCCGCTGCCGAGGAGCGGGAGAGGAAGCTGGGGGTGGGCGGCGGCGGCAGAGGCGGCGGCGGCGCTTTGGGGGTCAGAAAGCTCTCTGCCGTCGTTCCTCGAGGCGACGAAGTCGAGGAGGAGACGACAATCACGACCACCTCTTCCTCGTCGCCCTCTGCCACGCCGCAGAGGCTCCTGCGCGCCTCCGAGGGCGGCCCGCTGAGCTCCTCGTGCAACGCGGACGCAAGCGCCACGGTCGCAGGCGCCGCGGGCGGCGCGCCGGCGTTGGCCTCCCCCGAGGGGAGGCGGCTCGCGAGCGACAGCGGCGTCGCGCCCTCGAGCGGGGGAGGAGGGGACGTCTCGATTATGTCTCCCCCGCCTGATGTTCTGTTCCCTCTCAGGACGAGCTGAGGCCGCAGGTCGAGCGGGAGCATTGGCAGCGGGAGGTAGGGAGAGAGAGAGAGAAGCTGTCTTCTTAAAAAAAAAGTCCCCTCCGTTTCAATTATCAGTAGTCCCTGCCTTAGTCTTTCTGTTCCTTTCTTTCTGTGTGTGTGTCAAAGTCAGGCAGCGCTGCCGCTTTCGGAAAGAAGAAAAGAGAGACAAGAGACAGAGAGAGACAGCTCGCTCAAAATGAAAGACTCGTTTCTTTTCTTTTTTTGAAGAAAAAAGGCGAGCAGGGGGACTCGAGCGTTCCTAGGGACCGCGCGGAGCCCTCCCAGAAGGCCGTTTTACGAACTCTGCTTTTTACACGTCATTTCCAAAACAGCTCTCTCCTTTTCTCTTTTTTTTTTGAGTGGGGGTAACCGTGGGGGGACGAGCGAGTTGAAGAAGAAGGAGCAAAACGCAAGAGTTGCTCGACGTCATTCTCTCGGGAAAAAAGAGCGCGCACCCTCTCAGGTTCTTAGAAGAAACCCGAAAAAAAGCGCAGCAAGCTCTCTCCTTGAAAAGCGACGACGACAAACAAATCTCTTACGAACTCGCATTCCCTCGTCCCACTCTTCCCCTTGGTTGATGTTTTCTGCTCGCGGGGGGGGAAAGGGGGAAAAAGGAAAACAAAGCATCATCTTCGGGGCACCGCGCGCTCTGAGTAGAAATGTGAGGAGAGAAAAGTTTTTCTCAAACTCAAGACACTAACCACTCAGCCCACGGGCCGCGTTTTTTTTTGAAGAATCGGGGGAGGTCTCGAGATCGGGGAGCCAGGGAAGGAACCAGAAATCTAGGGGGCGAACTTGCTGGCCGACGCGAAGCCGTTGTTCTGTTTTCGTGTTTTTTGTGTTTTTTTGTTCTCGATGGTGAGAAATCGAGCTTTTTTTTTTCGCTTTCTCTCCCTCTCCCTCTCTTTTCCCGCCTCGCACTCACAACGGCGGGGTTCGCGAGGTGGTCGTTGAGGTTCTCGATGGGGCCCTTGCCGGTGACGATCGACTGCACGTAGAAGCCGAACATCGAGAACATCGCGAGGCGGCCGTTCTTGAGCTCCTTGACCTTGAGCTCGGCGAAGGTGTCGGGGTCGTCGGCCAGGCCCAGCGGGTCGAAGGGGCCGCCCGGGTAGAGCGAGTCGAGCCCCTCGACGCCGGGGGCCTCGCCGGCGGCGCGGAAGGCCTCGGCCTGGCCCATCACCGCGACCTGCACGGCGACGGTCGCGATGATCGACTGCGCGTGGACGAGCGAGGGGTTGCCCAGGTAGTCGAGGCCGCCGTCCTGGAGGATGACCGCCCCGCTCTTGAACCAGATCGGCTCCTGCAGCGGGACGCCGTTGCTGGCGAGCAGCTCCGGGACGACGCAGCCGAGCGCGCCGAGCATGGCCCAGCGGGCGTGGATGACCTCGATCTCGCGGTAGCGGGAGAACGTCTCCGGGTCGGCAGAGAGGCCGGCGGTGTCCCAGCCGTAGTCGCCGGGGTACTCGCCGTTGAGGTACGAGGGCGGGTCGGTGAAGGGGCCCAGGAAGCTTTTTGTGTGTGTGTGAGAGAGAGAGAGAGAGAGAGAGAGGAGAGAGGCCGCGAAGGAG
>Ga0315289_10002077_pt1 | contig 30989 bp, 28 predicted proteins | sample YL17G11_40_MG_FD_203452 | JGI IMG/M metagenome (GOLD analysis project Ga0315289, IMG submission 203452) | Sediment microbial communities from Yellowstone Lake, YNP, Wyoming, USA - YL17G11_40 | ecosystem: Environmental > Aquatic > Freshwater > Lake > Sediment | place: USA: Wyoming | collected... | reverse complement strand
ACAATAAACACCTCTCTTCAGGAGTATGGCCCGGAAATCTCTGCCGACAGCCGTATGTTATTCTTCAGCGATCATGGGTCGCCATTTCGGCCCGGCGGTTATGGTGGTTCAGACCTCTGGGTGACGAAGCGGGCCACCAAGAACGACCCTTGGGCGGAGCCGGTGAATCTCGGGCCCGTTGCCAACAGCTCGGCTAACGAGTGGGTCCCGAACATCTCTGCCGATGGTTCCATGTTCTACTTCGCTTCCGACCGTCCCGGCGGAATTGGCAGCACCGACCTCTGGCAGGCCCCGATCATTCCCGTCGTTGACTTCAACCACGATAAAATCGTGGATATCAAGGATCTGCTGCGGTTGATCGAATCCTGGGGCAAAGATGATCCGGCCGTGGACATGGCACCCATGCCCTGGGGCGACGGCAAGGTCGATGCGAAGGACCTGGAGGTCCTGATGCGCTGCTGGCAGCAGGAGATTCTGCCGCCGGAACTGGCTGCCTACTGGAAGCTGGATGAGGCCGAAGGGACCATCGCGGCGGACAAGGTTGGCACGAACGACGGCACGCTGGTGGGCAGTCCGATCTGGCAACCGCCCGGCGGCAAGCTCGGCGGGGCCTTGCAGCTTGATGGTGTCGATGATTATGTCAGCACCCCCTTCCTCGTGGACCCCGGCAAACAGGCTTTCAGCGTTTTTGCCTGGGTCAAGGGTGGAGCACCAGGGCAGGTGATCCTGTCGCAAGACAAAGGTGCCAATTGGCTGATGGGGGGTGCCCCAGGCGCAGTGCTGGCGACGGAATTGAAAGAACCCGGGCGCAAAGGGAAATCCCTGGCGTCCGCTGCGGTCATCGCGGATGGCGCCTGGCACCGGGTGGGGTTTGTGTGGGACGGGTCAAATCGGATTCTTTACGTCGATGGCGTTGAGGTCGCCAGAGACACACAAGCGAGCTTGGCGGGCTCGACCGGCGGGCTTTACCTCGGGGCCGGAAGTACACTCGCGCCGGGCACTTTCTGGTCCGGCCTGATCGACGATGTGCGGGTCTATGATCGGGCGGTGAAACCATAGACAAGACAATTCATGTTTTCTGCCTTACGGGCAGGAAGGATGGCGTCAAATGAAATGGTTAAATGGCTACAACATCAGGTTAGTGTCTGTCGGATTTGTGGCCGCTATCGTGGCTGGCGGTGGTGGAAACGTCTACGGTGATTTTACCTTCGGGCGGCCCGTCAATCTCGGGCCAACGATTAACAGCGAGAATAGCGACTGGCTACCTTGTATTTCGGCTGATGGGCTGGAGATGTACTTTTCCTCGAACCGTGCTGGCGGCTATGGTGACCTGGACATATACGTGACGACACGCTCCACGGCAGACGCTGACTGGGGTCCCCCCGTTAATCTCGGACCGACGGTAAACGGTCCATATGAGGACTCCGCCGCATTCATCTCAGCCGACGGACTTACGCTTTACCACGTTCCGCTTTACTTCGAATCAGGTGGCTCATGGGAGTGGGATATATGGATAACAAGACGTTTGTCAAAAGACGCCGACTGGGGCAAGCCCATAAATCTCGGTTCAACGCTGAATAGTCCAGGCATAGACGTTACGCCATCAATCTCAAATAACGGCCTGGAACTCTATTTTGCCTCCAACCGATCCGGCGGATATGGAGCTGGGGACCTCTATATGAGCACTCGGGCAACGACGGATTCCGAGTGGGGCACACCCATGAACCTCGGGCCAACAATCAACAATTCGAGCGCTGATTACTGCCCCTTCATCTCTTACGATGGGCTTGCCCTCTTCTTTTCCTCGGACAACATTGGTCCTTTTAGGCCAGGCGGATTAGGTCGTTCCGACATATGGGTGACAATGCGTATGACGGTCCTTGATTCTTGGGGACCACCTGTGAATCTGGGACCAGTTATCAATACCTCGGTTCGGGACTTGTCGCCGAACATCTCAGCCGATGGTTCTACGCTCTACTTCGGTTCCGACCGTCCCGACGGATTCGGTGGCCTCGATCTCTGGCAGGCACCGATCATTCCAATCGTTGACTTCACCAGCGACGGCCAGGTGGACCTCCAAGACCTTCTGAGACTCATCGAATCCTGGGGCAAGGATGACCCCTCGGTGGATATAGGCCCCATGCCCTGGGGCGATGGCAAGGTCGATGTCCAGGACCTCCAGGTCTTCATGGAGTACTGGGGACAGGAGATTCCCGACCCCGCCTTGACAGGGTACTGGAAACTGGATGAGGCATCCGGGACCACAGCGGGCGACAGTGTCGGTAAAAACGATGGCGTGCTTCACGGCGACCCGGTCTGGCAGCCGGCCGGTGGCAAGGTCAAGGGCGCTTTGCTGCTCGATGGCCTGGACGATTATATCCTCACACCGTACATCCTCAATCCTGGCCAGACGCCGTTCAGCGTCTTCCTGTGGGTCAAGGGCGGCACGCCGGGACAAATCCTCCTGTCTCAGGTTGGCGGTGCCAACTGGGTCCGAGCGGCCCCCACCAGCGGTAAGCTGCAAACCGAGCTCAATGAGCCGGGACGAAACGCGGCAAAGAACTTGCAATCACCCGTGGTCATCACCGACGGTGCTTGGCATCGCGTGGGACTTGTCTGCGATCGCGTGAACAGGGCCTTGTACGTCGATGACGCGGAGGTCGCCCGCGGCACACTCACTGGGCTGCCGGACTCCATCAACGGGCTTTACATCGGGGCTGGCAGTACGCTCGCCCCCGGCACCTTCTGGAAGGGCCTGATCGACGACGTGCGGATCTATGACCGGGCGGTGAAACCTTAGACAAGACTATTCATATCCTCTGCCTTAAGAGCAGGAAGGGTGGTGTCAAGTGAGACGGTTCAATGATTCCAAGATTACGTTGCTGTTGCTGGCTCTCGTGCCCACGTTCACGCTTACCGCTGGAAGCGCGAAGGCCGATTTCGTCTTCGGCAAGCTGCAGAACCTGGGACCTGTAGTCAACAGTCCTTCGGGTGACGCAGGAATCTCCTTCTCAGCCGACGGTCTGGAGTTGTATCTCTCCTCCAACCGGCCAGGCGGGTATGGCTACTTCGACATCTACGTGGCAACGCGAGCAACGAAGAGTGATCCCTGGGGTCCGCCCGTCAACCTCGGACCGGCGGTCAACAGTCCGGGCGCAGAAATCCTGCCGAGCATCTCCTCGGACGGTTTGACGCTGTACTTCAGTGACGACTGGGACTGGTCGCCCCGGCCCGGCGGCCTAGGCGGGTGTGACATTTGGATGGCCGAACGGACCAGCCGTGACGCCCCGTGGGGCACGCCCATGAATGTCGGGGCCCCGATCAACACCTCCGCTGGCGAGATCACTCCGAGCGTCTCCGGGGACGGGCTGACCTTGCTGTTCGCCTCCGCTCGCGCCGGCGGCCAGGGTAGCTACGATCTGTGGATGTCCACCCGGGCAACCGTACAGGATAACTGGGGCGCGCCGGTCAATATAGGTGGAGTCGTCAACAGTGGGTCCTGGGACCACGGGCCCAGCCTCTCCTGCGACGAGCGGGCCCTGGTTTTCACCTCGAACCGGCCCGGTGGATTTGGCGGATACGATCTTTGGATGACCACTCGTAAGACCCCTGGCGATCCGTGGGGTCCGCCGATCAACCTCGGTCCACGGATCAATAGCTCTGGGCATGAAGACGCGCCGGCGATTTCCGCCGACGCGCGGATGCTTTACTTCCTGGCCCATACCCCGCCGGGCGGGTACGGCAATTATGATCTCTGGCAGGTCCCAATCATCCCCATTGTTGACTTCAATGGCGACGGCCGGGTGGACCTCCAAGACCTTGTGAGACTCATCGAATCCTGGGGCAAGGATGACCCGACGGTGGACATCGGCCCCATGCCCTGGGGCGACGGCAAGATCGACACCGCCGACCTGGAAATCCTGATGAGCTATTGGGGACAAGAGGTGAACGATCCCACCCTCATTGCCCACTGGAAGCTGGATGAAGTTTCAGGGATGGTTGCTGCCGACTGTGCGGGGAGCTATGACGGCTTCTTGGAAAGAGGGCCCGTCTGGCAACCGTCCGGCGGCACCGTGGCCGGTGCGGTCCAGTTCGACGGCCTGGATGATTATATCAAGACGCCTTCTGTCCTGAGCCCGTCCGACGGCCCTTTCAGCGTCTTTGCCTGGGTCAAAGGCGGTGCGCCGGGCCAAGTGATTCTCTCTCAAGCGGGCGGGGCGAACTGGCTGATGGCGGGAGACCCAGGCGGAGTGCTGACGACGGAGGTGAAAGAATCCGGACGTAAAGGCAAATCCCTGGTGTCCGCCGCGGTGATCACGGATGGTGCCTGGCACCGTGTGGGGCTCACATGGGACGGTGGCAACCGCATCCTCTACGTCGATGACATTGAGGTCGCTCGGGATACGCAAGCCAGCCTGGCGGGCTCGACCGAGAACCTCACCATCGGTGCTGGCAGCACCTTGGCCCCTGCCAGTTTCTGGAAAGGCCTGATCGACGACGTTCGAATCTACGACCGGGCGGTCAAACCGTGAGCCTCATCTTTTTTTCGCTTTTCGCCGGTATCGCTTGGTCAAGTCCACAATCTGACCGTCGATGAGCACCCAAACCGGCGTGCCGGTTTCCAGTCCGATCTGCAAGGCCCGCTTGGCCGCCCGACGGAGGGCCACTTCCGAGGCGATGATATCCGGGTCCTTGGAACCTCTTGATCCTTTAATCATCGTTGTCTCCCGAAGCAATGAACTCCAGTGTCGGTCCGGAGTTGTCATAGAAGACCCACGTATCAACCAGCTTATGATACAGATTCTCGAAGTTCCGCAGGCCGGCATCGAATCGCCGGCGAATGACTTCCTCGGGTACGTTATGTCCCCCCTGGGCCGCACGCGCCGCGACTCTGGCCACAGCCAAGTCCGCTGTAGGCAGGCTGAGAAAGATCAGCTTCACATGGTATCCGGCTTCCCGCCAGCGCGGGATGAGCCTCGCGTAGTTGCGACCCGACAACGTCGTTTCGAAGGCGAAACTCTCGCCCGCGTCCACGCGACGATGGATCTCCTGGAGCATCAGCCTGCCGGCCCGCAGTGCCGCCCGATTCGGATCGAACGGCGACAGCCCCGCCGCGATCAGGTCCACATTGATGAAGTCCGGGCAGTCCGCCTCTCGGGGAAGGAATTCACGGGCGAAGGTCGTCTTGCCTGCCCCGTTCGGCCCGGCGATGATCACGATCTTCTTGCTGCCTTTCATCCTTTGAGGAACAATCACATCCATGCCAGCAGTATAGCAGGGGCGCGGGCAGGATACCACCTTCGTATCCAAGGCATGATGCCTCAGGAGTTGTAGTCGTAGGGCTTTTTGCCTTGCTTGAGGCGGCACTCGGTTTGCATTTGGCGGAGGATGGCGGTGAGGTGGTCGGCCAATTGCTCGTTGGTCATGGTTCGCATCAGCTCGGCGGGCTGGAGTTTGCCGTACCAGATAGTGACCTTGCCGGGCGAGAAGAACCGCTTCTGGCGGGGCCAGGCTTCGAAGGCGCCGTCGATCAGGACCGGGACCACCGGCGCATCGGAGCGCCGGCACAGCAGGCCGAAACCCGCCTTGAACGGCACGATTTTGCCGTCGTAGGTCCGCGTCGCTTCGGGGTACAGACAAACGGCTTCGCCCTCCTTGAGACGGGCGATGATCGCTCGCATCGCGACCAGGTCGGGCTTATCCCGCGCGATGGGGATCGCGTCCAGCGAGTGGATCAGCCACCCGAACGGCTTGAAGAGATACAGGGAGTCGCGCGCCACATAGCACAGCCGGCGCCGGATTCCCACGCCGCAAAAGACCGGGTCCAGGTAGCTCTGGTGGTTGCCGGCCAGAATGTACGCCCCGCCGCGCGGGACGTTTTCCCGGCCCTGGATCCGCAGGCGAAAGATCGCCGCACAGAAGATCTGGCAGCCGAACCGCGCCAGCCAATACCATGCTACCTTCAAGCGCTTCTTGAACATCGCTCCTCGACGCACCGATAAACTCGTTCCACAACCTCGGAGATGCTTAGATCCGTCGTGTCGACAATCACCGCGTCCGGCGCAGGCTTCAGGGGACCGACGGCACGATTTTCGTCGCTGCGGTCCCGGGCCTCGAGGGCCCGGCGAATCTGCTCCAGGTCCGCCGGCCGTCCCTTGGCATCGAGCTCGGCCTTGCGCCGTCTGGCCCGCTCCCGCACGTCCGCCGTCAGGTAGAACTTGACGTTCGCCTCGGGGAAGACCACCGTGCCCTGGTCCCGCCCCTCGGTCACGATCCTGGCGTGCCGGGCGGCGAAGGCCCGCTGCATCTGGACCAGCCGCTCGCGCACCTGAGGGGCCGCGGCGGCGAATCGCACCTTCGCGGTCAATTCGCTGTCCCGGATGGCCTCCGTGACGTCCCTGCCGTCGATCGAAACACGCATCGTTCCGTCGGCCGCCTCGAAGTCGAAGCGATGCTTCTCCGCCACCCCGGCCAGTTGCCGCTCGTCGCTCAGCGTGGCGCCTTCCTCGACCGCCGCCAGCGTGATCGCGCGGTACATGGCGCCGGTATCGAGAAAGGTGGCGTCCAGCCGCTCGGCCAGCAGCCGCGCCACCGTGCTTTTGCCGCTGCCGGCGGGACCGTCGATGGTGATGATAAGTTCTGACATAGGCCTGACCAAGCTTGGGGGACCACCGATCTTCAGATGCTCAAACCATATCCGGGTGCCACGCCCAAGCGAAGCTTGAGCGTGTCTTCTTGGGCTGTGGACAGCACGGTCAAACGAGTTTGGCCGTGCCACCCAGAACATGGATCAATGTGATTTGAACACGTGAGGATCAAGACTCGCCTACTCATGTGTGCGATAGCCCTTCTACGTCCTCGCCGGAGATAGAGCCGCTCTCGACGGCCATGCAGTCGCCGCAAGCCTCGCTGCCGCGCGACGCGCCGACCTTGACCGCGATGATGCTGGTATCGTCCACCTGCCGGGCCAGCCCGGCGAAACGCCGACGGTAAGCCAAGACGTTGCGAACCACGTGGTCGGCCGGGCAATCCACAAAGCGCATCATCGCCTCCAGCATGCGTTCCCGGCCCCACAACTCGCTGTTGAAGTCCATCGCGTCGACCAGACCGTCCGTATAGAACAGCAGGCAATCGCCGTCCCGCAGCTCGACCGTCTCGATGTCATACCTAGCGTGAGGGTCCACGCCCAGGACGAGTCCGCCCTTGGCCAGCTCGCACACCCGGCCCTCGCGAAGGAGCACGGCCGGCTCATGGCCGCAGTTGCAGTACGTCATCGTTTTGGCGGCGGCGTCGAGGGTCGCATAGTGCAGCGTGATGAACTCGCCCTCCCGGCACTCCATACAGGCCAAGCGGTTGAAGTTCTCGATCGCATTCCGGGTGCGCAGCGCGTCCTTCGATCCGCCGTCGAGCGCGCTCGGGGCGGCGCCGGCGTCGGGCACCCCACAGCGGCAGCTTCCCGTATACGCCTGGACCGCCCCCCGGAACCAGCTCATCATGATCGCCGCAGGCACGCCTTTGCCGATCACATCGGCAATCGTGATTACCAGGCGGTTCTGGTCGAGGGGCAGGAAGTCATAGAAGTCGCCGCCGACCTCGAAGCAGGGAATGTAGGTCGCGGCGATATCGAGCCCGCCGATCTGAGGCGGTTTTTCCGGGATCATCCGCCGCTGGATCAAGCCGGCGAGGCGCATCTGCTCGGCGAAGCGCTGGGCCTGGATGGCTTCCGCATACAGTTTGGCGTTGGTGATCGCCACGGCACACTGCGAAGCGACCGCCCGGGCCACCGAGATATCGCCCGCCGTGAAGTCGCGGGGCTTCGGGCTGTACAGCCGCAGCACGCCAATCGGCCGATTGCGGAACTGCATCGCCACCGTAAGCTGGCTGACCAGCCCTTCCCGGTTGGTCGCTTCCTTGAAACGGATGCGGTCATCCGCCCGCATGTCGTCGATCCGGACGGCCTCGCCGGCGAAGGCCGCCGTGATCACCGGGTCATCTTTGGCGACGACACCCTTGTTGCGGTACTCCTCGCTGAGCCCGTACGTGCTCCGCATTTTGAGGTCGTTGGTCTCCTCATTCAGCAGGCGGATCGAGCACGCCTTGGCGCCGATGATCTTGACGGCCGCCTCCGCCAGCTTGTCGAGCACCTCCTGCAGCGAGAACTCGCCCGCCACCAGCATGCTGAGCTGGTAAATCTGCTCGTCCATCTCAACCTGTCTTTTCACACTTCGCATAATGTCCGGATCACAAACCCCAAGCTCGAACGACCGGCCTGCCGATTCCCACCTGAGACTTCCGGCTCTCCAGTCAAAACTCTCCTCAAGCCGCCCCGCATTATACGCTGCCGGCAAGGATACGGGAAGAGCAATGTCCGGCCGAAGCCGCCTGGGGCGAAGGAGCCGCAAACCTTTGAAGCCTGTGACAGAATGAAGACGCGAAGAAGACTACTTCCATGTCATTGCGAGCGCAGCGAAGCAATCTCTAACCCGGCGGACTGAGATTGCTTCGTCGCTGCGCTCCTCGCAATGACATAATACGGTTCATTCTGTTGGCCGCTCTCAGAAAGGTCCCGCGAGGGTCACGGTCGCACCGATCTTGGGTACGGGAAAGACCGCGTAATCGCGACGCAGCCAATCCCAGTAGATCCACTGCAACGAGGGGTCCTCCAGGGGAACGGGGAAGTCAAAGGCCGCCTCCACGGGCGAGCCGCGCTCGTCCACGCGCAGCACCTCCACGGTCATCCGAGGCAGGACGATGCGCTGCCCCGGCCGCATGGGTTGGTCTGACCCGCGGACCTCGCACAAGGCCCGATAGAAGAACACAAAATGCAGTCCCGCATACGGCGGACAATTCAAGAGACTCCGGGCGAGCGCCCGCACCACCAGGCGCTGCGGCTGCGTGCGCACGACCTCCAGGGGGCCGAAAGCCGGCGCCAAGGTGCGCACCCCGCCGGGGAGCAACCTGCCCTGGCAGGCGCTGCGGAACGGATCGTAGAGGAACGCGGCGGGATTGGGGGCATTCACGAGGACCAGGTCCTCGCCGCGCCACCACCAGAGCAGACCGAGGGCCATGGTTTTGTTCATCCCTCTCTCGAGTCGCGCCGTCACGCCGGGCGTCAGCACCCGCCGGACGGCCGCCCACGGCACATGCGTGGCCAGCGTGCCGATCACGAGGCCCGACACCAGCACCCGCCGCCACCCGAACGTCGGCGTCCAACGCGCCATCCGCCGCCAAGCCCCGGCGAGTTCCGCGATCAGGCCGAAGGCTCCCACGGCCATGAAAACCAGGGCCCGGCTCATCGGGACCGTGGCGCAAATCGGCACCGCCGACCCATACATGCCCATCAGCCAGAAACACGCGCGCCGATTCTCGCGAAGCAGCGGCCAAATCATCGCCGGTACGACCACGGTCAGCGTCAGTAGAGCACCCCACAGGACCTGCTTCGGGGCGCCGGACAGCATGCCGCAGAACTCCGGCGGGAGGCTCGTCCATTGTCCCGCCAGAAGAAAGGGTAAGCGGTCCAGCACGGCCAGGGCGTAGCGCAGCGGTTCCCGGACCGGATCGATGTAGAACCCCCCGCCGCTGGCCCCGTAGCCCAGGATATTATAGACCAACCGCCAACCGAGGGTCACGGCGACAAACGGTGCCAAAGCCCCAAGGCGTCTGGTCCAGCGGTCACGCCGGAGCACGATCTCGTAGGCGAACACGTAGGCGAAAGTGGCGATCCCGGCCTCGGCAGAGAGAAGCGACAGCAGCAGACACGCGGGGGCGCCCACGAGACCGAGCCGGCCGCCTTGCGTTCTGTGACGATCGTGCAGGATCAGGGTCAGGATGCCGAAGAACAGCGAGATCAGAGCATTTCGATTCGCCAGCCACATCGTGGGGAAATAGCTGGAGTCGGCCAGCAGATACATCAGGGCCGCCAGCCCCGCGACCCAGCCGGCGCCGATCAAACGCCGGTACAGAACGCTTACAGCCGATACGACCGCGGCAAACCACAGGATGCTGTGAAGGTGCATCAGCACGATTGAGGTCGGAAAGAGCCGATGGTCCACCCAGTGGGTGAGGGAAGTCACGGGACGCCAGAACGCCACACGCAGATTGTCACTCGTCCACCAGGGCAGGGCGCCGTAGGCTTTCAGTTGCTTCAGGTTCCTCTCCGAATCGACGGGGGCAAACTGATGGGAAAGGGCCGTGGACAGGCGCCCGGCGCCGTCCGGCATCAGGCCCGCGCGTGACAGACGGTCGAGAGACTCCGAAGGCCCGGCAAACAGGGCTCGATGGTAGTAGTCGTCGTTCAACAAGCCCGTCCGGAGAGCCGGCAGCGAGACGGCGATAGCCGTCAAGGCCAGAACGCCGGGCCACCACCGCCACCCCAGGAGCCGGGCAACCCGTGACGAGACGGTCTTCGGCGTCTTTTCTCTCACGAGTCTACTCAGCAAAGGGACCTCCCCTGCTCTGACTGGACTTTTGCCACGGCGTGCCGGCGAACGGCGCTGTCGGCGCCACCCTACGGACCTGATGATCCAACCACGTGGCCCTTGCACCGGGCCGAAGCCGCTGCTACGATAGCAGCACTACCAGGAGATACGGCCAAAGATAATGAGCGACCGGGACAAGTCAACTGAAAACGCGGGAGGGGTCCCCAAATCCGATCCAGCGGATTCGGGACCCGAGCAGACATGGATCAGACGGCCAAGCACATCATCTTCCGGGGCCACGTTCAGGGCGTGGGCTTTCGCTATACCGCCCGGGAGGTCGCCCGCCAGTACCACGTCACGGGCCTCGTGCGCAACCTGCCCGACGGCACGGTGGAAATGCTCCTCCAGGGCCCGGCGCAGGAGATCGACAACTGCATTCGGGAGATCCAGGACTCCTTCGAGGGCCACATTCGCGAGACCCAGATCGAGGACGCTCCCTACAACCCCCGGTATACCGATTTCCGGGTCGCCTTCTGACCGCGGCAGCAAATTCCTGGCCGGGAATGGGCAATTCCCCGAACTGCGCCGCGCGTGACCCTCGCTACACTAAGAAAATCGTACGCGTTTCTCCAACGAGCATCGTATCGTTCGAGGCCGGGCATGAAGTGGCGAGCGATCTGGCAGGTTCCGAAAAACGCCGTATATAGCTTTTTCATGGATAACGGTTTCACGCTGGCCGCCGCCCTGGCGTTCTACGCCATCCTGTCGATTGCCCCCCTGCTGATCCTGCTGATCACCATCTTCGGAATGGTGGGCGATTCGACCGAGCAGCGGATCATCGCGCAAACCGAGAAGCTGATCGGCCCGCAAGCCAGTCAAGGCATAGAACTGATCGTCAAGAACGCCAAGGCGCAGCGGTTCGCGGCCACCGCCTCGGCCGTCGCCGGACTCGTCGTTCTGCTCCTGTCGGCCACCAGCGCGTTCGGGCAGTTGCAGTCCTCGCTGAACGCCGTCTTCAACGTCCGCTGGAAGCGCGGGATTCTGGTCGGCTGGCTCTACAAGCGTTTCCTCTCGCTGCTGATGGTTCTGGTGATGGGGATCGTACTGATCGCCACGGTGGTCGTCACGTCGACCATCGCCGTGGCCTTCCGGGGCAACGGCCGCACGGCGCAAATCATCGACTTGATTATCTCGGTGGTCGTGTTCACGACCATCTTCGTGATCGTGTTCCGGGTCCTGCCGGACATCAAAATCAGTTGGCGGGACACCTGGGTCGGCGGCATCATCACCGGCCTCCTTTTCGTGGCCGGAGAGTACGGGATCAGCGAGTACCTCCGCTCGAGTGGCACGACCACCCTGTACGGGGCGGCCGGCTCTCTGGTGATTCTGCTGCTCTGGATCTATTACTCGTCGATCATCCTTCTTCTGGGGGCCGAGTTGACGCAGGCCTATGCCAAGTGCTGCGGGCACGAGATTGTCCCCGACGAGCATGCCGAGTGGGACCCCGAAACCGCGCTACGGCTGCACCAAAAGCAGGAGCAGGCGCAGGAGGTCCAAGCGGGCGTGGAATCGTAGCCCGCCGGCGTCGCGCCGGTCAGGACGGTCAGATCTCCGCCAGCAGCACGACGTAGTTCTTGCCGTAGTACTTGGCGCACTTCGGGCAGGTGGTGTAGAAGAAGTAGATCTTCTTGAGCTGCTTCTGCTTCGCGGCGACGTAGGTCTTCATCTCCTCGACCCACCGGCGGATATTCTGGTACGGCCCTTCGAAGACCCGCGTCAGGAACGTCCCCGAAATCCGGGCCATCTGCGCCCCCGGCACGTTCTTCGCGACCGCAATGTACACGTCCTCTCCCCACAGGGAGTTCCCATCCGACAACAGCAGCGGCTCCGGCGCCAGGGCGCCGGCGGCCTGGATCTTCTCCAGGTTGCGAACCATCACCTTGCCGAAGTTGAGCGGGATGTGAAAGAAGCTGCGGACGCGGTCCTTCACAAACATCTTGTCCTGGAAAGTGACTTCCTTCTGGTCCCACGGTCCCGGGTTGAAGCGCGGACAACACCCGGTTTCGGATTGCTCGTACAGCTTGTCCATGGCCGCGTCTCCTTTTCCAATCATAAGCCCTGTTGGTCGCGTTCCAACGACATCAGGGTAGTATGGTCGCCCTTCCCTGTCCACCTTTTCCGTTCGCAGTGGAATCCGGACAATCGCGCGGGTATCATGCCAAGTCATGAATACGACACAACCAAACTGCCGGGCCGCCGCGTTGGCTGGAATCGCCCTGATTGTTCTTGCGCATGGCTTATTCGCCGCCACCGGGAAGCCCCCTAGCGAATACTTCACGATTCAGGTCGTCGACCGGCAGACCGGCCGCGGCGTGCCCCTCGTCGAGTTGCGCACGACCAACAGCATCCGGCTCTTCACGGACAGCAACGGCATCGTCGCGTTTCGCGAACCGGGGCTGATGGATCGGGAGGTCTTCTTCCTTGTCGAAAGCCACGGGTACGAGGTCCCCAAGGATGGCTTCGGATATCGCGGCTTCCGGCTCCAGACCACGCCGGGACAAGAAGCGGTTGTCAAGATCAACCGGCTCAATATCGCCGAGCGGCTGTACCGCATCACAGGCCAGGGCATCTACCGCGACAGCATTCTGACGGGCCGGCCGGTGCCGCTGAAAAACCCGCTGCTCAACGGCCAGGTCATGGGCCAGGACTCGGTGTTCACCTGCCTCTATCACGGCCGGTTGTTCTGGATGTGGGGCGATACCGGCAAAGCTTCCTACCCGTTGGGGAACTTCGCCATGTCCGGCGCCCTCTCGGACTTGCCCGAGCACGGCGGGCTGGACCCGGCTGTGGGCGTCGATCTGGAATACTACGTCGACGAAAGGGGCTTCAGCCGAAAGATGGCCCCGCTGAAAGAGCCGGGCCTGGTCTGGCTGGATGGATTGATGACCGTTCCCGACCAACAGGGCCAGGAGCGGATGGTCGCGAGATTCGCGCGGCTCAAAGGCCTCGGGGAAGTGCTCGAACGCGGCCTGATGGTCTTCAACGATGCTACGAACACCTTTGAACCGCTGGTGCGACCGGGTCTGGAGTTCCTGCCCTACCGGAACACGGGGCATGCCTTCCCCGTCCAGGTGGCGGGCCGGTCCTACCACTACTTCACCACCCCGTCGCCCCTGAGCGTGCGAATGCGGGTCCCGGTTCAGTGGGATGACGTCGGCGACGCCAATCGGTATGAGGTGCTGACCGCTCTGGGGGAGCAAGGTCCCAGGGGAAAGTCGGGGCCTGGGGGTTGCGGGTCGAGGGAAGATCCGTCACTCGCCTCTCGTCCCTCTGGCCCCGCCCCCCAAATCCGCTGGGTCAGATTCGGCGACGTGCTGGCTTCCATGGGTGCCGGCAAGGCCGCGCTCATTGCGGCCTTGGAGGCCGAGGCCAAGGGCGTGAACGTCTGCAACGTCGAATCGGGCCGGGCGATCCTGCCGCACAACGGCACGGTGTACTTTAACGCCTACCGGCAGCGCTGGATCGGCATCTTCGGCCAGCTTTTCGGCGGGCCTTCCGCCCTGGGCGAGATCTGGTACGCCGAGGCCGATACGCCCGTCGGGCCGTGGGCCTATGCCCGCAAGATCATGACGCACCACAAATACTCGTTCTACAACCCCAAGCACCACCCGCTCTTCGACCGGGACGGCGGTCGCACGATCTACTTCGAAGGGACCTACTCGTGGACCTTCTCCGGCTCGGAAGAAACGGCGACCCCACGGTACGACTACAACCAGATCATGTACCGGCTGAACCTGGACGACCCGCGTCTGACCCTGCCCGCCCCGGTCTACCAGGTGCGCGATGGACAAGGTGGGAGGGACTACCTGATGCGCGACGCCGTGACGCAGGCGGATCGGTGGGACGCCATCGAATCGGTGGCGTTCTACGCGGTCGAACCCGACAGGGCTGGCAAAGAGTTCATCCCTGTCTACGTGGATACGGTCTCCACGGCCAACGGCCCGGCTCGCCGTTTGACAACCGAGCCCCAGTCATCGTCAAAGCCGCTCTTCTACGCTTGGCCGCTCAGTGAGACGAAGGACGCGAATCCCTGCATCACGCCGCTCTATGAGTACCGTCACACCCGCTCAGGACAATTCCTCTACTCGACGGAACCGCAATCGCGGGACAAGGACTGGGAACGAGTTGAAAAGCCCCTGTGCCGTGTGGCAAAGGCGCCCTTGGGTCCGCTGCTGCTCGACAGCAACACGCGGCCGGCGCCGATCAACTGAGAGGCGATGCCGATAGCAAGCCGGGGCCGCAGCTACTCTTCGATTTTCAGCCCGGCCTTCTCCAGGGCCGCGAGTGCCCGTTTGTGGCCCTCTTCGTAGCCGTACCACGTGTCCACGACTTTGCCTTGCCGGTCAATGATGTAGTTCAACGGTACGCCGCTCGCTTTGTAGTCGCTGAACCCGACTTTGATGGCCACCTCCGAGGAATCCAGAATCGTGGGGAACGTCGCGCCGTTGGCCCCGAGGAATTCCAGCGCGATCTTCCGGTCATCGGAACAGTTGAAACCCAGGATCACGAGATTCTCGCCGCGGTACTTCTCATGGAGCTTTTGGAGATGACGCATCTCCTCTCGGCAAGCGGGTCAGCCCGCCCGCCAGATATAGAACCAGACTATTTTGTCCCGAAAGTCCGTCAGCTTGACCTTCTTCCCATCCGCCAGGGATAGCTCGAAGTCCGGCGCCACGGTCCCCGGCTTCAGGAGGGCCTCCGCCGCCCTGGGCGGCTGCCATTGCTGCCATCCTTCCGGCGGGGTCCAGACGAACTTCTCCGCGGGCATGGGACCGTCGATCACGATGTCCGACCAGACCTCATTGGCAATGATGTCGTAGGACACCCGCACCACCTGCTTGAGTTTCCGGGGCAGATGATCCTTCGGGGAAAGCCACAGATACCAGCTTCGCTGGTGCTTCATGATGCTCACTTCCACGACATCACACTCTTCGTCGCCGACCTTCTCCCGGCCCATCCCCGTCACGCCGTCCACGTAGCGCTGCAACGAGTCCGTGTAGCCGAAGAACGTGCTGGGATCGAGCACCGGCATGTTCATGCCGACGCCCAGGCGCCCGGTTTCGTGGCCGATGGAGTGCCCGCCCGGAGGCGCCGGCTTCTTCATATAGGCGTTCGACCGCGTCTTGTTGTAGGCTTCATCATCCTCCGAGGAGAAATGAGGCCGGTCCCCCGACCAGAAGAGCCAGAGCGTCTCCCCGTCCCCGACGATGGTGGCGCTTCTTCCGCCTCTGGCACTGACTCCCTCGATGCGGAACTGGTTGGGCTTCTTCAGCCAGGCCGTGTAGGTACAATGCCCCAGCTCCTGCCCGCCCCGGCCCGACCAGCGGTAGTCGCTCGTATACGACAAGGTCTGGGGCTTCCGGAACGCCTGGATCATCTTGTCATACAGCGCCCGCGCCTGCGGCTCATCTTTGAAGATGACCGGGCCAGCCGCCACCGGGCCCGGCGGGGCCGCCTCCTGGGCCAACAGGCCCGTGCCCAGACTCAGAATCAGACTTGTGGAACCCCACCAAATGATCCCTCTGCATCTCATAGCCGTTCCCTTTCACCAGACCACGGAACCGCACACTTCATCCGCTCCGGCGGCTGTGCACACCCTGCGCAGACCTACCTGCTACTATATATGACGTCTGTCCGACCGCATTTGTTACCATTCTTCTTCCCAGGCGGGGAGAATCATGCGGCTCAGGGCAAAGAACGCCCACAACTCACCACCGGTCCGCAACGCCGTGTACGACAACCTCGTGACGGCCGCGATAGAGATTGGCCTCCTGAAGACACGCACGGGCCAACTGCCGCGCGTGCTTCCGCCCGGCCTGCCCAAAGACCTTTATACCAATAGAGGCTTCGAATACGAGCGAACGGGAGATGGCTTCATCCTCCGCTTCGACCCGGACAACCTCAGCCGAATCCGAGTCCGACAGTTCGAATTCAGAACTCGGGCCAATGGCTCGCAGAATCCCTGAGATTCGCCTATCGGACTCGAAGGAATTCGGGGCTCGGTGTCCTGGCGGGCCTTCACGCTCCCCGCTGGCGCCCTGCAATGCGACAAACGCAATGTCCTCACCTGGACGAACGCCCATCTAAGCGGAGAGGCGCTCCCGTGCCGTTCATTTCGATGCTCCCGCGCATCATATCTCCTCCGGCCACTGGCTTCACGAGACGATAGCCAGATACGACAAGCTTGATGACCCAGAGGCGCGTTTCGTCAAGACGCTTGACAAGGGCATGCCCGCGGTGATCCACAATCTGAACGACGGCCTTTTTTTTGAGAAGAAAAAACCAAACGCGTTGCAGAACAAGATCCACAAGCGCGGTCGATGGTTGCGCGCGCAAGGTTATACACGTGACCAAGAGTTGTGCCTCTCGATCCGCGAGGTGTTGATGGAACGGGTAATTGCGCGCCAATGGGAGAAATACGGTCGGCGAGGGACAGAGGGCGGCGTGCGTGCTGGCCAACCACCGGCTTAGCCCGACCCGGAATAAGCTGGTCCAGTGAAGGAGTTGCTCCGTGGGCCGGCGCGGTAGGCGGAACGTTCGACTACGTTCGCGAGGGCTCTGGGCTTGGACGTGTAAACCAGTCAGAATTGGCAGACGCAACAGTCTGAGGAGGTGCTCAAGGAAGGCGTGGATCTGCCCATCGGATTCCAGGTGGAGCCAAAGGAATCATCGTCCGGCAGATCGCGTTTGAACCGGGTCGGCGTTTGTGTTAGCATGGGGCCGGTGCGCACAAGAAGACGCTTACTAGAGAACCCGGGCACAGACACCAGTTGCGGAAGGAATCATGACATGACCAATCGGGCGGAAACGAAGAATATGGCCCTTTTTTGCGATTTCGAGAACATCGCCCTGGGCGTGCGCGACGCGAATTACGCCCAGTTCGACATCGCCAAAGTGATTGAAAAGCTCCTGCTCAAAGGGAATATCGTCGTCAAGAAGGCGTATTGCGACTGGGACCGGTACAAGGAGTTCAAGGCCGCGATGCACGAAGCGTCCTTCGAGCTGATCGAGATTCCGCACCTGCGGCAGTCGGGCAAGAACTCCGCCGACATTCGCATGGTGGTCGATGCGCTCGACCTGTGCTACACGAAAGGACACGTGGACACGTTCGTGATCTTGAGCGGCGACTCGGATTTCTCGCCGCTCGTCAGCAAGCTGCGGGAGAACAACAAAACCGTCATCGCCGTCGGCGTCAAGAACTCGACGTCGGACCTGTTGATCGCCAACTGCGATGAATTCATCTACTACGACGATCTGGTGCGCCGTCCGCCGGCACGGAAGAAGGAGGTCGCCAAAGAGGCCGGTCCCCGGCCGGCGCGAGGCGTACCCGCCCGAGCCGTCAAGCCCCCCAAGGACAAGAAGCAGGAGGCCTGGGACCTGATCGTCGAGACGTACGAGGCCCTGGTGGAAGAACGGGGCGAGGGGGAGAAGATCTGGAGCTCCATGCTCAAGCAGACCCTGAAACGCCGCAAGCCCGGCTTCAACGAGTCCTACTATGGCTTCCGGTCGTTCGGCGAGATGTTGGAGGAGGCCAAGGCACGCGGGATCCTGGAACTGGAGCCGGAAGAGAAGTCGGGCGGCTACATCGTCCGGGGCTGTCACGCTCCCTAAGAGCAGAACCGCTTGAAACCGAGGTTTTGGTACGGTAATCTTAAGGGCAGAGGTGAAAACCCAATGAGTGAAATCATCTTTGTCGTCGAAAATTCCAACGAGGGCGGCTACACCGCCAAGGCGCTCGGTTACTCCATCCACACCGAAGGCGAGACCCTGGATGAGTTGAAGGAGAACATCAGAGAAGCGGTGAAACGTCATTTCGACGAGAAGGACCGCCCGCGGATCGTACGCCTGCATATGGTCAAAGATGAGCTCATGCCGATATGAACACCACCTCACCATTCCCTCGCACAGGCACCTGGCGATCAGCACATTGAGCGCCATCTTGGGCGACGTCGCCGTCCATATCGGAATGAACAAGAGCGATTTGGCTGAAGAGCGGTTCCGATACCCGCAATTGTTAATCTGAGCGCGAGCCGGATGCAGGTTTCAGGAAGTGCTCGAAGAAGACGCAGAGTTGCTCGTTGGATTCGGGGGTGAAAGTGGGAAACATCGTTCGACGAATCACGTTTGAACGGGACCAGCGCTTATGGTAACATAGGATTGGTGGAGATATGCCATGGATCAGGAAATGACCATTGAGGAAATCAGGTCGCGGTTTGACTCGGAATGGGTGCTGATCGAGGACCCAAGGACCGATGAGGAGTTGAACGTCCTCGGAGGCAAAGTGCTGCATCACAGCAAGGACCGCGATGAAGTCTACCGCAAGGCGGTAGCTCTGCGCCCGAAGCGGTCCGCCGTGATCTATACCGGCGAAATCCCGGAAGAAACGGCGGTCGTCCTGTGAGCCACCCGTTCAATCCTGAACGTGGTCTCGTTGTGGCCCAAGCCGAGGTATCCGGTCCTTCGGGGACCATCGTTTTGCGCCTGGCATTAGACACGGGCGCTACAGGAACTATGATCAACGTTGCGCCGCTGACAGCCATAGGCTACGAGCCGTCGTTGACTCCCGATCGGGTTCAGGTCACTACGGGGAGCGGTGTGGAATTCGCTCCTCGTGTTATCGTTGCTCAAATCAGAGCGATGGGCCAGAAGCGTAGTGACTTCCCTGTGTTGGCGCACACTCTCCCTCCGAGTACGAGCGTTGATGGCCTCCTTGGCTTGGATTTCCTCCGTGGGCAGATTGTGCGCCTCGACTTCCGAGAAGGCAACATCTCCTTCGCTTGATGCAACTTAGGGGCTCGTTGGCGAACGACGATTCAGGAAGTGCTCGAAGAAGGCGCAGAGTTGGTCGTTGGATTCGGGGGTGGGGTCGTGCGTGGGGCGGTTGGTCATGGCAACCCGGTTCGTAGAGCCCAGGAGCTTGTTGACGGCGACCGTGTGATTGAGGGCTTGCCAGCGTTTGGGCGGGTCCTCGGCGCCGCCGGAGACTAAGAACGGGCGCGGGGCCATCAGGGCGTGCAGCTCGTGCAGGTCGCGGCCGGTCTCGATCATCGTCTTGTAAGGACCGGTCCGGGGTCTGGTGTCGCTCGGAACGCCCCGCTCACGCTGGTTGGTCGCGTCCCAGCCGAGATACCAAGGTTCCCAGTAGTTGATGTTCGGGCGTGTCTCGTCGAAGACGATCCCCGGGTCAGACCAGACGGCACAGGCAAACTTCTCGTAGAGACACGAGGCAAACATCGCCCATTTGCCGCCGTAGGAGTGGCCGGTGACACCGATCCTCTGGGGGTCAACGTTGGGCAGATTCGCCAGGGCCGTATGGCAATTGGCGGCGACGTAGGCCAACGCCGAAAGCGGCTGGAGTTGCGACTGGCCGGCGGGCGTCTCGCACAGCGGCTGGTAGGGAGGCTTAAGACTACAGAACTCCGGCGTGCCAATCGACAGGACGATGAAACCGCGTTTGGCGAGCTGAGAGCCGAAGTCACGCTTCTCTTTGCCAAGACCGACGGCGGTCTCCGGATCGTAAAAGACCACGAGGACGGCCGGACATCGGAGGACGGAGGACGGAGAACGGAGGACGGCAACCCCTTCTGTCGTCTGTCCTCTGTCATCCGTCCTCTGGCTCTTGGCGTCCGGGACGAGCAGGTAGCCGGCCACGGTCTGGCCGCCCGGTGCGATTTCGACAACGACCTTGTGCTGCGTGAAGTTGTCCCGGTGCTGCTGCTCCAGGTACTGAACCTTGGGCTTCTCGATCAGCGGGGGCCAGGTACCGAGCAGGCCGCGCCACGTGGCAAGGATTTCGGCCCTTCGCCTTTGCCAGTCCGCCGGCGTCTTGACGGGAGTGCCATCGTTGAAGACAAGCGGCGACTTGTAGCTGCCGAAGTCATTGGCGAACTGCGCCCCAGGAGCGAAGAAGGGTCGAATACTCTGCGGGACATCGGCGGCCCTGGACTGGTTGGCCATTTGCAGCAGCGCGAGCAAACAAAGCACGTAGGCCATTTTCGGTCTCCCTGCCATGTGCAAGAGGCCCGACGGCTGTGGAATCCGTCGGGCCTCTGTCATCTGGAATTTGAGATTTGCGATCGCCATAACTCTCCGCCGCCTGTCATCACGGCGAAGCGCGGCAACCACAAATCATAAATCATAAATCGTAAATCATAAATCCCCTACACCAGCTCATCGCGTCCGGTGGCGATCGGGTGGAACAGGCCCGGACCCGGCTTGATATCCCTGGGGACCAACTCCTGCTTGGAGCCGCCCATCAGCCAGTTCCAACTGATCGCGCGGCCCGTGTACGCCGCGATCCGGGTGCCAATGGCCGTCAGCGTGCTCTCGGCGACGCGCTGGCCCTCGTTGAGCGGCTGGCCGCTGCGGATGCTGGCGATCAGGTCCTTGTGCTCCTGCACCATGGGATCGACACCGCGACCGGGGAAGGACCAGGCGTTCTCGCCCGTGATGCTGCCGCTGCAAGTGCTGGTGCCCTTGGTGCCGACGATCTTCTCGCCGTTGCGTCCGGTGCCGGGGCTGTGGCCGCTGAAGCTCAGGCAGCGGGCCCCGTTGGGATACTCGAACTCGGCGTAAATGTGGTCCCAGATGTTGCCCTTGTACTTCTCCCAGCCGTCTTCCCTTCCGTTGTTGAACCACTTACAGATCCCCTTTGCCCTCTGCGCCATGGTTACCCGGAAGGGTATCTTCGACAGCGGGGGCTTTCCCCCCGCTTCCCACCCTCGTACCTCTCCTGCCGGCGCTAGGTACCCTGACCACTCCTCGGTGTCGCGCCACTGGCGGCCGCCGACCGCCGTGAACTTCGCGGGCGGGCCGTTGAAGCACCAGTTCATTACGTCGATGTTGTGAATGTGCTGCTCGCAGATCTGGTCGCCGGACAGCCACGCGAAGTGATACCAGTTATAGATCTGCCACTCCAATTCGCTCATCTGGGTGTTCTCCGGCACGCCGCGGAACCAGATACCCTCGCCGTACCAGTAGCATTGGCCGCCGACCAGCTCGCCGATCGCGCCGTCATGGACGCGTTTCATCGTCTCCACATAGGACGTCTGATGACGCCGCTGCGTGCCGGCCACGATGGCCAGGTTCTTCTCTTTCGCGAGCTTGGCGGCCTCCATCACTTCCTTGCAGCCGGCCACGTCCGTCGCCACGGGCTTTTCCGTGAAGACGTGCTTGCCCGCCTTGACGGCCGCCATCAACTGCCGGCCGCGAAACGCCGGCGTCGTCGCCATCAACAGCAGGTCGGCCTCGCACTGCGCCAGCTTCTCGTGGCAGTCGAAGCCCCAGTACAGGTGGTCGTCGTCAATCTTCACCCGGTCTTTGGTTTGCTCGCCTTTCATCAGGCCGTCGCGGGTCCTCTTGACCTGGCTCTCGAACAAGTCGGCCAGCGCGATGATTTGCACGCCCGGATCGGCTTCCAGGCAGTTTCGGATCGCGCCATTGCCGCGTCCGCCGCAGCCGAGCATCCCCACTTTGATCCTGTCCGACCCTTGCGCGTGCGCCGCCTGTCCGAGCACGGCCGCCGTAACGCCCGCCACACCCGCGCTGGTCCCGGATATCCCGTTGTTCACTTGTGATGACATATGTGAAATCTCCTTCGTTCGGTGTCTTTCCGCCGTTTTCGTGAAGTCCGCCGCAGGTTAAGCACCTTTCTTCTTCCCTTTTCCGCGTACTCTCTCCTCCGGCGTCCACCCGGCCAACTGATACACGCCGGGAACCGCAAAGGCGGGCACAGGCTTGGCGTCGCTGAGCTTGAGATCGGCGGGCGGCACCAGATCCAGCGTGCAGCGGCTCAGGAACCAGGCGCGCTTGAACTGCTGGCGGGAGTACGCCGACTCGCGGCCCATGACCGCACAGAGCGTGCTATCGGCGATGCGCTTGCCCTCATTGAGCGGCTTGCCGTCGCGGATGCTCTTGATCAGGTCCGCGTGCTCCTGCACGTAGGGATCGACTTCCTGCCCGGAGCTTTTGTAGGACCAGGCCTTCTCGCCCTGAATCAGCCCCTGGTCGGGTTTGCACACGCCCTTGGTGCCGACGATCCGCTCGCTGACGTTGTCGGTCGTCCGGTCGATCTGGCGGCACATGCTGATCGTCCGCACATCGTTGGGGTAGATGAACTCGACCCCGAAGTGGTCGAAGATGTTGCCGTATTCCGGTCCCGTGCGCCACTGCCGGCCGCCCAGGCCGTGCACGGTCTCCGGCTGGACATCCTGGAACGCCCAGTTGATCACGTCGAGGTTATGCACGTGCTGCTCGACGATGTGATCGCCCGACAGCCACGTGAAATACAGCCAGTTGCGAATCTGCCAATCGACGTCGGCCTGGCCGGGCTTACGCGGATTGACCCACAGGGCGCCCATGTTCCAGTAGCACTGGGCCGAGACGATTTCCCCGATCGCGCCGTCGTGGATGCGTTTCATCGTCTCGACGTAGATGGCCTGGTGGCGGCGTTGCGTGCCCGTGACAATCGCCAAGCCCTTCTGCAGGGCCTCCTCGGAGGCCGCGACCACCATCTTGTACCCCGCGGGACATACGCAGACGGGCTTCTCCATAAAGACGTTCTTGCCGGCCTGGATCGCCGCGGCCAGATGAATCGGCCTAAACCCCGGCGGCGTCGCCAGGATCACGAGATTCACATCTGGCAGCGCCAGGACCTGCTTGTAGGCATCGAGGCCGACAAAGCAGCGGTCGTCGGGGACCCCGAAGCTCTTCTTGGCACCCTGGAGCCTGTCGCCGAACGCATCGGCCAGCGCAACGATCTTCACGCCCGGCGATGAATCAGCGCAGTTCTCCGCGGCACCCGACCCTCGTCCGCCGCAGCCGATGACACCGACGCGGATCGTGTCACTGCCGGCCGCGAAGGCCAGCGGTCCGGCCGCCCCCGAGATCATCAGGGACCCGGCCGCTACTGCCGAACTCCTCAGGAGTTCTCGTCTTGTCCATTCTCTTCGTTTGATCATAGTTCAACTCTCCAATGCTACAGCATGACATGCAGACAAATGGGCCATCTGTCCTGTAAGATGTTTGGCAGCGGCAAAGGCTGTCCTGGACCCCTTCGACTACGCTCCGGGAAAACTGGGGCGAACGGGCGGGCCGGCCCTGTCGCACTCTCCGATCGTACACTGGCTTACGCCCAGTAAGACGCTTGCAGCCAGCGAATTATTGAGCCATTATCCACCTTTGGTGGGGGAATGCAAGCGCGTTCTGGGGCCGCCGCCAGGCATTTTCCCTCCGCCGGAAACGGACCCTTGAATCCGAGCCTCCCGCCGGATACCATGTGTCGAAAGGCTCCGCGGTAAACCAGCCGTAGAATGGGCATCAATCCTTGCGGTCGCTCGGCAGTCCGTAAGGTGGGTCTGGGTCCCCAAACGCGATGTGTCGCGTTTGGGAGCCCTTCTTAACCCACGCGTTCCCCCGGCTGGTGCGCACGTGACGCGTGGGTTAAGTACCCACCCTACTTGGTTCGCACCCTTGTTGCAGAGCCCGATGGTAGACGATGCGTGTTCGAGGCTCTACCTGAAAAAAGCGTTAGAAAACTGACGATCCATGGCTGTAGTTACATTGCAGGATATCCATAAGGCCTTCGGTCCCGAGGTGGTGCTGGACCAGTTGAGCCTTCAGCTCCATGCGGGCGAAAAGGTCGGCATGGTGGGGGCCAACGGCACGGGCAAAACCACGATTCTGAGGCTCATCACCGGCGAGCTGACCCCCGACATGGGCCGGGTCATCCGGCAAAAGGGGCTGCGGATCGGCTATCTGCCCCAGGAGGCCAGCTTCAGCGGGCAGCGCACCGTGCTGGAGGAGATGCACGCCGGCGTGGAGGATCTGCTCAATCTCCAGGAGGCCATTCATAGCGTCTCGCACGAGATGGAGAGCCTGGCCGGAGCGGAACTACAGACCAAAATGAGGCAGTACGACCGCCTTTGCCACGAATTCGAGATCGCCGGCGGGTACGAATACGAGACGCGCATCCAGATGACCCTGGCGGCCCTCGGCTTCGAGCCCCAATTGCACCAGGTCAAGACGGAGGCCCTCAGCGGCGGCCAGTTATCCCGCCTGGGCCTAGCCCAGGTCCTCATGCTCCAGACCGATCTGTTGCTGCTGGATGAGCCGACGAATCACCTGGACCTGCAGGCGACCGAATGGCTGGAGCGCTTCCTCGCCAACTACCACGGGGCGGCGGTCCTCATCAGTCACGACCGCTACCTGCTGGACCGGGTGGCGTGCAAGATCATCGAGGTCGAGAACCGCCAAGCCAAGGTCTGGCCGGGCAACTACAGCAACTACGTGCAAACGAGGGAGACCGTCCTGCTCCAGCAGGAGCGAGAATATACCCGCCGGGTCGAGATGGTCGAGCGGACACGCGACTTCATCGCACGTAACAAGGACCAGGAGGGTATGCGCGGCACCGCCCGCGGCCGGAAGATCCGCCTCAATCGCTTGCTCAAGAACAATCCCGACTTCCTGGATAAGCCCATCAATCAGAGGACGATCAGCTTCTCGTTCGGCAAGACGGACAAGACCAGCGATCTGGTTGTACGGTGTGAGGGTTTGAGTAAATCCTACGGCGAGCTGACGCTGTTCAAGGATCTTACGTTCGACGTCCTCAATGGGGAGCGGCTCGGCATCACCGGCCCCAACGGGACCGGCAAGACCACGCTCCTGGAGTTGGCCCTCGGCCGGATGGAACCGTCGGCGGGCAGCATCCGCGTGGGCGAAAGCCTCCGCATCGGCTATCTGGACCAGCACGGCGAGGTGCTGGACCCGAACCGGACCGTGCTCGATGAGGCGTGGAGCGCCAATCCCGAACTGGTGCCGGAACAGGTCCGCAACCGCCTGGGCACCTTTCTCCTCTCCGGCGACGACGTATACAAGCTCTGCAGCGAGCTAAGCGGCGGTCAACGGAGCCGGCTGATGCTCTGCAAGCTCGTTATTGCCCAGCCGGACGTGCTGATCCTGGATGAGCCGACGAACCATCTGGACATCGCCAGCCGGGAGATGCTCGAAGCCGCCCTGGACGAGTATACCGGGACGATCATCGCCGTCAGTCACGACCGCTACTTCCTGGATCAAATCGTAGAGAAGTTGCTCGTGATCGGCACGGACGAGTTGGGCAACCGCAAGCTCGGCTGCGCCGAGTTCATCACCGGCACCCCCGCCTATTCCGTCTACGCCGACACGATCCGCAGGCGCGTCGAAGCCGAGGAGCAGAGGCAGCAGGAAGCCGCTGAATTGCAGAAGCGGCAATCCGAAATCCGAAATCCGAAATCCGAAATCCCAACAGCGGCGAACAGGACGCCGGAAGAACTGAAACGCTTCAACAAGTACACGGTCGACCAGCTCGAGGATATGGTCCTCCGGCTGGAACACGAGATCGACGGCATGAAGCAACGGTTTGGCGACGCGGAAATCTACAAGAACCCGGACCGCTTGGCCGAGCTTCAGCAAACCTACAACGACAAGCAAGCCGAGCTCGACCTCCTCTACCGGGCCTACGAGCGCCGAACGTAGAGGAAGCGTGAAAGGGGAAAAAGGTCTGAAGGGTGAGAAGGGTGGAAGGAGGTGTGCCCTTCTACCTTTCTCACCTTTGGACCCTGCTCACTCTCTATTGCGGCGTTCTGACGGCAGCCGAGGTCGGCTTCGTCGTCGCCGGCTCGGACGTGCTGGCGGTCCCCGGCGACGGAGCGGTGGGCGGCACCGCGCCGAAGGGCTGGTAGCTGAACTTCTGCCCGCCGACCGAGGCCTCGACCATCAGGCCCGACTCGCTCCGCGTAAAGATGAGGACGCCGTTGGCGTACTTGGCATTGGCGGAGGCACCGGCCGTCACCGCGACGGCGGAAGCCTGGGCCGCCATAGCAAGCTGGCCGGCCTTGAACTTGTTCAGAGCCTCCGGCGTCTCGAAGAAGATGATCTCCGTATACGCCTGGCCGCCGTAGGCCAAGCCGACCGTGGCCTGTGTCATGTCGCAGTAGCCCGCCGGCCGTCCGTTCTCGTACAAGATGCCCTTGCCGTACGCGCCGCCGACGACCCAGGCGGCCTTACCGATGGTGGGGAACACCGCGTAGCCGGCCGCCGTGTCGAAGAATTTCTGCAAGCCGGGGTCTGCGTTCTTGGCGGTTTGGATCGCGGTCTGGGCCTCGGTCTCCAAATTCTCCCTCTTGGCCTCGCTCTTCGGGGCGGTGCTGCAGCCGCTCAGAAACAGGCCCCCGACGGCCGCCAGGGCACACATCAACACGATCGTTCTCATAAAGACTCCTTTCCTTGTAAGAGCATACCTGACATATCCACGCGAGAATGTCACCCGAAGATACGGGTTCCGCGACACGCGCGGGAATAGGTAAATTGCTCAATCACCGTATGCAAGAAACCCACCCGCGTCACGAAAAGGGAATGTGTCCTGCTTCGGCTCGTGACCGTCCGGGCTCCGCGAGAAGCCGAAGCGCAGACTCCGCGTGCCAAGGTCAGGACCGTCCTTCCGAACAAGTGTATGCGGTATATCCGATATCTCAGGCCAGCCGCCGGGCGACTTCGGCGTGGATCAGTTGCATGGCGTGTTCGAGGGGGGCGGGGAGGTAGGTGCCGGAGGCCATTTTGTGGCCGCCCCCGCTAAACTCGCGGGCGATCTCGTTGACGTCCACGGCCTCTGCCCCGGGTCGCCGGGCGTCGGGGCGACTACGAAGCGAACAGCGGATGCGACCGTCCTTCAACTCGACGAAAAACGCGGCGACGCTCACCGAGCCGATCCGCTGGCACTCGTTGACAAGGTTCTCCGTGTCACGGTAGGCGGCCCCCGTGCGCTCGAAATCCGCCCGCCGCAGGTACTGCGACGCGTACCGGCCGTCGCAGTGGAGCTCGACCGTGTTGAGCATGGCCACCATCAACTGGAAACGCGGATAGGAGAAACTCTGGTAGAGCTTGTGATAGAGGTCGTTCGGCTCGATCCCGCCCTCGATCAAGTCGGCACAGCGGCGGAAAACGCGGCTGTCGGTGTTGCGCAGATGAAACCAGCCGGTATCGGTCGAAATCGCGACGAACAGTCCCTCCGCGGCCTGGCGCGGGATCGGCCAGCCCGCATACTGGAGGAAATCGAACAGCACCAGGCCGGCGGCCGCGGCCGTCTCATCCGCGATCTGGACCGGACCCAGTTGGTCGGCCGCGACATGATGATCGATCACCAGGACCGGTTGGGTGCTTTGCTTGAGATAGGTCTCGAACCGCGGCAGTTGACTGTAGCTGTTCGTATCGACAATGATCACAAGATCGATCTGGCCGAATCCGCCGCCGGTCAGATCCTCCACTTGCACATCCTCGCCGAGGACCGGAACCTTCTCCTCGAAGAGAAACCCGTACCAGTCCGGCATTGGCGACAAGAGCAGCGGCCGGACCGTCTTACCGAGCCCGCGCAGGACTTCCGTGACGGCCCGGACGCATCCGCACGCATCGCCATCCGGCCGCGTATGCGTCGTAACCAGAATGCTCTTCGCCTCCGTGATCAGCTTCATGGCTCGCTGATATACTTCTGAATCCACGCAGAAACCTTTCCAACGTAGTTTCCAGTTGTCAGTTCCCAGTCCGGGCAGTCCTCCGCTGACAACTGTCAACTGCCCACGGACAACGGGATTATAGCAGCTACGGCGGGTGTTGCCCACCGGTTCCGGATTTCGCACTTGACCCCAAGTCTTATTTTCCGATAGGATATAGCTACGTCCTGGAGACCGGCCGATGCCGCTATGGCACAACATCGCGGAACTGATGGACTACTATATCCCCCCCTTGCCGTCCATCTATTGGCTCGACATCACACGCCAGTGCAATCTCAAGTGCATCATGTGTCCGCAATCGCGGGGGCTGGCGCTACGGCCGGCCCAGATGCCCCTGAACATGCTCAAGAGCATCGTCGATGATATCTGCGGAAATCGTCCCCTGATCAAGCTGTATACCTCGGGCGAGCCACTGCTCCATGAGGGCCTCTTCGACATCATCGACTACGCCGGGACTAAGGCGTGCCGGACCATGGTTCACACGAACGCCGTCAGCCTCACGCCGGAAATCTCCAGGAGGATCCTGTCATCATCGCTCACCTTCCTCTCCTTTTCCTTTGATGGCTGCTCGCCCGAAGTCTATGAGCGACTGCGTCCGCCGGCGGCCTTCGCAGAGGTCCAATCTAACATCCGGCAGTACCTGGACCTGCGCCGAGTCTATGGGCATGGCCCCCACACCACCATCGAGATCATCCGCATGCGGGACACGGACAGCCTGATCCAGCCCTTCGTCGAGGAATGGATGGCCAGCGGCGTGGATGATGTCCGCATCGCCCCCTACCTGACGTGGCACGGTCTGGTGGACGACCGGCACGTGGAACGCCGGCCTCCCACGCCGTTGTTCAAGCCTTGTGCCGCCCCCTTCCAGCACGGCTGCATCCTGTCGGATGGGACCGCCGTCCCCTGCTGCCTCGACGTCAATGGCGAGCTGCCGCTCGGAAACGTCACCCGGAATCGCTTTCAGGAGATCTGGTCGGGCGACAACTACCGGCGTCTGCGTCTGCAGATGCTGACCGGTACGTTCCCGGCGGACAGCATCTGCGAACGCTGCGACAACACGATCCGCGAGACGTAGACTGAATTGTCTCGACGTCGCTCTGACAAACTCGGTAAAATGAAGGTCGTGGCTGTTGGAGAACACGAACAATGAGCGGCGGACTTCGCACGCTGGAAGCCAGGATCGTTGGGCCGATTGCCGCGCGGTTGGCGCCCTACGTGTCGGCCAATGTAGTCTCGCTCTTGTCGCTCTTGGCGGCGGTGGGAGCGGGCGTTGCCTTCTGGCTGGGCCTGCCTGTCACCGGGGCGCTTCTGATCCTGGCCAACGGCTTTCTGGACATGCTGGATGGCTGCATCGCCCGGGCACGCGGTACGGCGGGACCGTTCGGATCGTTCGTTGACAAAATCATCGACAAGTACGCCGACCTGATCTTCCTGCTGGGAATGATGCTGGGCGGGCTGGCCCATCCGGTGGCCGTCATCGTATCCATGGTGGGCATCCCGCTGGCGACGTACATCAACGCGGCGGTCGAAAGCTTGACCAAAGGCGAGGTCAAACTCCAGGAGAGACTGTCGCTGCGATTCCTGAGAATCATCCTTCTGGTGGCCGGCGGCCTGTCCCGCCAGACGCACCTTGCGGTCTGGCTCGTCGCCGCGACCGTCGTCTACGCGGTCATTTCCCGAATGATCTACAACCTCGTTTCTCTCCGTCGGCGAACGAGACCGGCAGCCACGCCTGCCCTGACAACCTCAGAGAAAGACAGGAGCTTGAGCGCATGAGACCGATGCAAATGGCGTTGGCGATCCTCCTGGCCGTCGCTTCTGGCGCGGCGGCACAAAAAGGCAATTCCGTCGTGGTCCGCAGCGCCCCAGTTGTCCAATTCCCGGGGGTGGTCTCCAAGGACATGAACCCGCAGGAACCGGGGGACGTCGATTGCAGCAGCCCGGCACATTGGGCCGACGGGACGATGCACCTCTTCTTCTCGACCGGGCACCCCTTCCGGTCCTCGGGCCCGGACCTGTTCCACCTGAGCCGGCCCTCGCAGCGAGTGAGTTTCGACAACGAGGCTACCTGGAAGATGGGACCGCGCTGGATCGAGGCGACGCACAAGGCGAACGACGGCAAGCTCTATATGTGGTATCACAACGAGCCGCCTTTGCCGGGCGGCCGGACCGCCCCGCGCATCGGCGAAATGGTCTCGGCGGATGACGGTCTGCACTGGCAGGACCTGGGGATCATGGTCGAGGCGCCGCTCGGCTCGAACAACGCGGAATCGGCCAACAAGTACTTCGTCGGCGGCAACGGGGATTTCACCGTGCTGGCGGATCATGGGAAGGAGTTCCTCTACTGCTTCACCAGCACCTATCACAAAGACATCGCCGAGCAAGGCATCGCGGTGGCAAGAATGCGGTACGCGGACCGTGACAGCCCGGTCGGAAAGGTATTCAAATGGCACGGAGGCGACTGGACGCAGGCCGGGCTCGGCGGGCATGCGACGCCGATCTTCACTGTGCGCACCGACTGGCACAGGCCCGACGCCGATGCTTTCTGGGGACCTTCCATCCACTGGAACACACATCTGCGGACCTGGGTCATGCTGCTGAACCGGGCCCGGGACAAAGACTGGACGCAGGAAGGCATCTACGTGAGCTTCAACCCGGCTCTGGGAGACCCCGCCGGCTGGACCACCCCAGTCAAGATCCTCGACGCGGCCCAACTGGAGAAGTCCAAGTGGTACCCGCAGGTGGTCGGGATTGATGCGGCTCAACGGGAAACCGACAAGCTCGCGGGCCGGGTGGCCCGCTTGTTCGTCGCCGGCATATCCGAGTGGGAAATCCTCTTTCTTTGCCCCAACGAAGAGACGCCTGGACCCTAGTGCCGTTTCCAGTAACTCAGTTTCGTGACTTGTCACAAGCCCTCAGCCGGTCTTCTTGGCCTCCCAACAGTACGTCTCCCAATCCAGGATCTCCAGGG
>Ga0315289_10002076_pt1 | contig 30991 bp, 21 predicted proteins | sample YL17G11_40_MG_FD_203452 | JGI IMG/M metagenome (GOLD analysis project Ga0315289, IMG submission 203452) | Sediment microbial communities from Yellowstone Lake, YNP, Wyoming, USA - YL17G11_40 | ecosystem: Environmental > Aquatic > Freshwater > Lake > Sediment | place: USA: Wyoming | collected... | reverse complement strand
TACCACGATGGACAGAGGGAAAAGAAAGTAGCCGGGCTTGCGGTTCAGCGGGAGTTTTCCTGAAAGCAGGCTGCCTATTCCCGTGCCAAGTATCAAAGCGGGCAAGACCACGCCCAGCGCGACCGGAGGATTGCCCAAAGTCACCGAAAGCCGCTGCAAAAGTGCCATCTCCGCCAACATAAAACCTAAGCCAATCAGTGCAAAATAGAGCATGCCCCATCCCAGCGGCGCTCGCATGCGGATTTTTTCGCCACGCCGCCGCAAGGGAATGAAGATTGTCGCCAGAGCGAAAAGACTCGTAATGACGATGAGGAGAATCAGCGTTCCTGTCGCAATCAAGTTCCCCTCGATGACCCCTTGCTGCTCTTGCTCCAAATACTGGCTCATGTAGTCGAAGAATCCCAAGATTCCCGAGGGAGTCACATGGAGCATATTGAAGAAGAAGGGGCGATTGTCCGTCGGTGGGCAAAAATCCAAGAGACTACTCGGCTGCGTCACTTCTCTGAGCTCGCTTTCCGATTTCGCTGAGAGGATTGCCGAGATACGGGGCTCAAAGACCTCGCGCCCCGGCAGAATCAGAATCTCATACCCCCGCAAGTTGCAGACCTCTTCGACGAGCTTGATTTCATCGGGCGTGAACGGCTCGCGTTTCAGAAGCAAGGTCGCCAGAGAGCCACGCCCGATCAGAATAATCGAAGCTCGTGGCTCGCGAGCACCCTCATCCAAAAGACTCTGGACAGATAGAGCAATCAGCCGTCCGGTCTCTTCAATTTCTGCGCCGCTGTACCATCGAGTGACGGTCAAAATGCCATCCGGTGCAAGTTGTCGCAAGAGAATCCGCCATGCCTCACGTGTGAAAACTCCATTGGGAGTCAGGCTGTAGGCGCCGACGCCCGTTGCCGCCCAAGTGTCGAGCAACGAGATTTGAAGCACATCGCACTTTTGCGGATGACTGGCCAAGTACGCTCGCCCGTCCGCGGTCACCATCGTGACATCGCTTCGGTCAGCCAGACCCGAAAAGCCTCGCAACTTGCCTCGATGCAGTCTCTCCACTGCAGGATTGATTTCGATCCCCGTTACATGAGAATGGCCGAAGGTCAGTGCAGTCAGCACATCCCGACCTCCTCCCATGCCAATCACCACCGCCGTTCCCTTCGGGCGCAGATAATAGGCCAGAGAAGTGACATCATAGCGCAAGTAGTCAAATTCTTCAAGATTTCTGTAGCGTGCCACCGGTGATCCGCCCGACCCATCCACCCACATGAACATCTCTTCGACAACTGGCTCCGGTGCATCCTGAGCCGGCGCCCAAAGGTGGGCGGGCTTCATCACCGGCTTGCTCACGGTCAGCGTTGCGAAGCAATTCCAACTCTCTTCGAAGATTTCGCTGACAGGCAGCGCTCGGCCTTTGAAAAACCAGGGCCGAAGCCCTGCATAACCGCTCTGATTCAGCAGTGCACCGACAACCAGAATCCAGAGACTCCACAAAGCAATTCGTGCAAGTTTCGAGGCTTGCCCTTGCTTGGCGCAAAGCCATGCGACAAACGCGCAGAGCGCTGCCGAGAGAAACAGCGCGCCCACAATTTCAAAAGGCCCCAAGATGAGAACGGCAAGCAGCGCTCCGAAGGCGGCTCCCGCGAGGTCACTGGCATAGACTTTGGAGATGTCGAGGCCTGACCGTGTCAAGGATGCCGATACGAAAATCCCAAGGAAGAAGAAAGGCAGCGACGCACTGGCAATATGAACAAGCACGATGAAGAAAAAGGTCGCCGAGACATCAAGGGTGAATGGCACGACGCAGAGAACAACCGCCACCGCGAAGATTGAAACCGCAGCAGCGATGGCGGCGCGCGCCAGCGACAGAAAATAGCGCTCGCGCTCGAAAGCATCCGGTTTAAGATAGACATAGATTGCGCCGGCTGTCCCGCCGAGCATCGCCAGTGAAATCGCGAGAAACGCCAGGAAATACCAACTGATGAAACTCAAGAAGCGTGTCAGCAGGATTTCATAGGAGAGCATGGCGGCTGCCGCCAGAGCGACCCCCCAAAACACCGTGCGTTGATAGGTTCTGTCCAAAAGATTGGCCTCGCTATTTTGTCAGTGAGGATGGCACGAATTGAATTGCTCGCCGAGGCAGGTCCCCTGACCTGCCCGGAATTGCCAAAATCTAACGAAAATGTCTCAGGGAATCAAGCGCACTGTCCTCGGATACCCCCCTGCTCGCGGGGGAGAGAATCTCCCTCCATTTCATGGGGGGATAAAGGGGGGTGAACGAGCCAACTCCTCGCAGTTCCGCACTGCATGCTTTGTTCCCTTCTTCACTTGCCGAAAACACGCGCATTTTGTATATTGGTTGCGCGAAACAACTATTGGAGAATCTCTGAGGAACCATGCCAGTCAAACACACAGCACTGACGCCAATCCACGAAAAACTTGGGGCAAAGATGGTGGATTTCGGCGGTTTTTACATGCCCCTGCAATACACTTCCATTCGAGCCGAGCACCGGCGCGTCCGAACGACCGTCGGTGTTTTTGATGTCTCGCACATGGGCGAGTTTGTCTTTCGCGGGCCGGACGCCGAGGCGTTTTTGGATTGGACCACAGTGAACAATGTGCGTAAGCTGCAAATGCATCAGGTGCAGTATAGCTGCGCGTGCTATCCGGACGCCGGGATTGTGGATGATTTGCTCGTCTATCGCATGCCTGACCATTTTCTGATGGTGGTCAACGCAGCGAACCTTGAGAAAGATTGGGCGTGGTTCGTTGAGAACAAGCGCGGAAATTGTGAACTCGAAAATATCTCCGACCGCATTTCGCTCTTAGCAGTTCAAGGGCGCAGTGCAGCGACAATCGTTCAGAAATTGACAAAAAGCGATTTGTCCGCAATTCAGTACTATTGGTGTGTGGAAGGTGAAATCGCCGGAGTGAAAACGCTCATCTCGCGCACGGGTTACACCGGAGAAGATGGCCTTGAACTCATGGTAAAGAATGAAGACGCACAGAAACTCTGGGGAGCGCTGTTCGAGGCGGGCAGAGAATTTGACATTGAACCTGTTGGTCTCGGCGCGCGCGACAGCTTGCGGCTTGAAATGAAATATTGTCTCTATGGCAATGACATTGATAAAACCACGAATCCTCTCGAAGCGGGACTGGGATGGATCACAAAACTTCAGAAAGGTGATTTCATCGGTCGCGAACCGCTTTTGCGCGTGAAAGAAGAAGGTTTAAAACGCAAGCTCATCGGCTTCGAAATCGAAGGCACGGGTTTCCCCCGCCCGCATTATCCTATCCTGTCCAATGGCAAACAAATCGGCCAAGTCACTTCCGGCACGGTTTCGCCCATGCTCGAAAAAGGCATCGGCTTGGGGTATGTCCCCACCGAACTCAGCGAAGTCGGCACCCCTCTCGAAATTGACGCCCGCGGCCACCTCCTCCCCGCCCGCATCGTCAAAACTCCCTTTTATCAACGACCGTATTAGCGAGAGGGCCGACACATTGGTCCGCCCCCAGGCCCCAAGGAGGCGCATCTTCGGCTGTGAAGCTCCCATCGGACCATCGTCACTCCGGAAAAATCATCAATATTTCTTGATGTGGCATGTTTTCATGCGATTTGTCCCGTGCACATCCTGCCTGGTCCACATTTTTCCCAGCACCTTTGGCCATTTGAAAAATTCTCGCTGCTGTAGAAATTTCTCTTGATTTGCGGGAGAATGTGTTGTATATTAAAGATACATGTGAAGAGCGGACGAAAGCATGGTTTCCGAGCAAAAGGCTCATATCAGCAATCGGGAATCTGAGCGTTACTTGCAACACAAGCCAAGAGGAGATGAAAGGAGGCCGCGATGAGGCAACTACGGGGAATTTGTTGCATTGGGCTGCTGTTTCTCTTTTCAGGCGGCATGATGGCACTGGCAGGCGATCTCAGCAGAACACCTCAGACGAGAAACAATATCGTCTTGCCGGCTACTGGAGTGAAACAGTCGGCTAAGTCAGCGCACCTTGATGAAATCATTTTCTATGAAAATTGGGAAAGCGGGTTGAATGGCTGGATTTCCCGCGACCTTACGGATGTGCCTGGCACCTGGCACAGTGACACTTGGAACGCTTTTGGCGCAACGGGGCGATCCTGGTGTATGGGACAGCATCCGGTCTACTGCGATACCGTGGGATACGACAATGATTGGTACATGGTCCTGGATTCTCCTCCAATCACTTTGCCTGCAGTTGCCTGTACGCTCATTTTCTACAGTCGCATAGCTTGTGAGAATCCCGCGGGTGCACCTTCACCCTACAACGGCTGGGATGGCTGCAACTTGAGAATCTCCACCGATTCAGGAACGAGTTGGACGATTATCACCAACGCGAACCTCGATCCAGACTATGATCGAAGCAGCCTGTACAGCTTCGGTTTCCAGCATGGAGAAGGACCGAATGTTCCAGGCTGGGTTTACCAGCATCTCACTTGGTTTCAGCAAAAGGCTTACCTTGGTCAGTGGGCTGGACAATCGGTGAAGCTTCGGTGGGCCTTTGCTTCCGATCCCGTATGGTGCACTTGCGATGGGGCGAACCAGCGCTGGGCGTTCGGCTGGCAAGTGGACAATATCCGTGTTTTCAGTGGCATGGATACGATCTTCTCTAACAATGGAGATAATGACTCGGGCTGGTACAGCCACTGCAATATTCCTGTTGCGGGTGATCTTTGGCGCATCGCCGATGAATGCAATCCCCCGCCTTGCCCTCCCCCGTCCGGCAGCCACTACTTGGCGTGCAATGATTCGGTAACCCTGTCGTACAGCAACGGCATGAACGATGAAATTGTGTCTCCGTATATTGATCTGCGAGGATTAGTTCCAGGTACGGCGACCGTGGATTTCCAAGTAGCTGGAGGTCTGGGCAGCGATCCCGACTATTTTCCCGATTGTGATTATTGGCATTGGGAAGTCACTATGGATAGCGGCGCTACTTGGCATTTCGCCTCGAATCCTTGCGGCGAGGGCACTGGCAATTATGTTCATCCGGATGTTCCAGAGCAGTGGACCCTCTACAGTGTAGCTTATTCGACGGCGGGTTTCGATCTGTCATGCTACATTGGTCAGGTGGTCCAGATTAAGGCAGTCTTGGAGTCGAATGACGACGACCTAAATGGTGTTGGCCCCTGCTTTGACGATTTCACGCTGACCTACCATCCCGGATATGATAATGACATGTCTTGCTACACGCTGCAGACTCCATTTCCAACAACTCAAGGGCGCAATGTTCCGGGCACTGCCTATTTCATCAATGCCGGTTGGGAAAGTCAGTCCGGGGTTCGCGCTTGGTGGAGGCAGGAGGGTGGCTCCAGTCTTCGCTTGCTCCCCAACTTGGCTTTGGCGCCTAACGAGACAACCACGCGCTCTTTCACTTGGACTCCGGCTGCAGCGGGAACAAAAGCGTTAATGGCTTGGACAGTACTGGACTTGGACGACAATCCCGCCAACGACACGAGCTATTGCCAAGACATTGAGGTTCGAGGGTCAGCGGAAGATCTGGAGCTCGGCTATGATAACCGCACGATTCACTACCGATTCAACTATGAGACGGGCGATGGTCCAATCGTGAGGTTTACCCCGGATGAAAACGGCATTCAACAGCCTTTCAGTCTAAAGATCATGCGAATGCAGTTTGATGAGTATCAAGTGGGCCCGAAGCATATTGGCCTTCATATTTTCAGAGACGACGGAGGTGTGCCGGGCGGGGAAATCTTCGGGGAGACAGTTACGGTCACGCCGCCGGGGGAAGTCTATCCAAATTGGAAGGAAGTGATTTTGGACGGGCCTCTTGGGGGTCTTTGCATCAGCGGCGATTTCTGGATCTGGCTTGAGGTTCTGGACACGGATCCCGCATATCGGTATCCGCAAATCCTTGGGGATGATGCCGAGCCCTGGGAGAGCTATGAGCATTTCTACACCTATCGCATCGGTGGTACTCCGGAACCTCAGCCCTACTTCTATATGGTGCGGGCGTTGCTGACTGAGGGCGCAGAATGTCCGGATGTCGGTTATGTCACTTTGATCTCACCGGGACCTCCGAATTGGGGCTATCGCCTGCATTGGCTGAGTGGCTCGGTCTCACGCCTCATGTTCACCGATTTCTGCGAAGGCACCGTCGGCGCGCTGAGTGGAAACGCGGAGATGGTCGGCTGGACGGCGACGAATTGCAGCGATTCGATTCTCTTCACGAATCTCTTCGATCCCCTCGTCTTTGGTTCTATTGATACTTTCTGGCTTTCGCATCCGACTTGCAGCGACTATGTGACTTGGACGGCAGGCGACAGTTCAGGCACAATTGAAGGGCCGCTGCCGGTTGAACTGACGACTTTCGAAGCTATTGCAGGCGATGGGCAGGTGATGTTGCGTTGGCGGACGGAAAGCGAATTGGACAACGACCATTTTGTGCTTCACAAGCGCAAAGCCGGAGAGGGAGATTTCCGAGTCCTCTCTGAAATCCCCGGCCACGGAACAACCACCGAGCCGCATGATTATGAGTATGTGGATCGCTTCGTGCAGAATGGCATTGCCTATGAATACCAGATTTCCGATGTAGATATCGCTGGTCGCGAGACTGTATATGAACAAATCGTCTCAGCCACACCCAATGCCGCAACTATTCCGACGGAATTTGCGCTTCACGCTCCGTACCCGAATCCCTTCAATCCCGTAACCGCAATTCGCTATGATGTGAGAGAGACGGGGCTTGTTTCCGTGAAAGTGTTTGATCTCTTGGGGCGGGAAGTGGCGACGCTCGTTCATGACATCGTTCCGGCGGGTTCGTACTCGATTAATTGGGATGCAGGCGATTTGCCCTCGGGCGTCTATCTTTGCCGGATGGAAGCGCAGGATTTCATGCAGGCGCGGAAGGTTGTCCTATTGAAGTAGAGTTGCGGTCGGGTCTGGAGACCCGCCACGGCGACCAATAATCCGTAGGGGCGGACCAAGGTGTCCGCCCCCTTTATTTTGCGCGGGTGATTATGCTGACTTGCGCAAATAGCGGGCGCTGTGAAGATAGGCGATGATGTAAAGGAGGTCGCCGATAATCAGAAGCCCATACAAATAGGGCTGAGGCATTTGAAAATGGAGTGTAGCGGATAGGTCACGCATGAAGGAGTAAAGGAGGATAATCGTCGCAGCGATGGCGAGAATCCACGCCAAGCGTGTCGGATGAAAATCGAAACCGCGATGATGAAGGTGAATGATAGAAAGCCCGATACCAATCATAATCACCGCAATGGAACAGGGCGCCATCACGGGGCCAATCCAGGGCAGCGGCAAGAGAAAGAGAATATCCCAATCCAAGAGCGACGACGGCCAATTCAAGAAGATTTTTAGCCAGATATAATAGGCGATGTCCCAAACACCAAAGGCGAAAATAAAATACGCGAATCGCTCCCAAAATCGTCGGGCTGCCAAATGACCGACAACCAAAAGCATCACAACAGTCGCCGCTTCGCGCGCAAGCTCAATGACGAAAGTCGTTATATCAATCGGCTTGAGTGGGAATCCAAAACCTTCGGGATAATAGAGCCTGCGCAAATAGGCGACAACGGCGGCTTCCACAACAGCCATCGCCATGGCATACAAAAAGACCCAACCAATGGGTCTTGCTTTAGAATTCGTGGCCACAGACATTTATTCCGGCAGCGGTTTTAGTTCTTGTCGCATCCAATTGCGATAGGGAAGCGAGATCTGGTCGGCGACAAAGGTGAGCATTTCAGGGACTTCGTAGGGGTGAAGGGAGGCAAATCGGGATTCGATGGCTGGCAGGTGGCCGCGCCATGTCTTGAGCAAGACGACGGTCTCTTCGTCTCGGCAAAGGTCGCGCTGCCAATAGTATTGCGAAATGGCACTCGGGAGCGCCGTGCCACACGCGACCAACCGCTCTTCCACTAATGTCTTCACCAGCGCCAGCGCGGCATCAAGGCCGGGCAGCGTCGTCATCAGCACAATTTCATCGCGACACTGTTCCATGACCTTTCTCTCCTTCAAGGGGGTCATTGGATGATTCCAGTTTCTTCAGCGGCTTGAGAAAGCGTTCTTCATGAGCCTTCGCGGCTTTGGCGACGGCCTCGAATACCTCGGCGATTTCGGGAAAGCCCTCTTTGCGAGCGGTTTCAGCAAAATCGGGATACATCTGCGACCACTCGTACCGTTCGCTCGCTACGGCAGCCTTCAGGCTGTCGGTCAGGCTTCCCATGCCTCCCAGAATCTCGAGCCACCTTGCTCCGTGTCGCTTTTCACTCTCGGCAATTTCTCGGAAGAGAACCGCGCTCTCGGTCTCGCCTTGACTATCGGCCACTTGCGCAAAACAGAGATACTTCAAGCAGGCCAAAGCCTCACCCGTAAAGGCGGCCATAAGGTTGCGCTCGGTCTTTGTTCCTCGAAGCTTCTCCCTCATGACAGTTCTCCTTGCCCGTTGCGAGACAAAGCAGCCGGAGCAAAAAAGGGCTGTTGCCCCGGCCGTGTTGAACAATTAGAGATATGCCGAAAAAGTCTTAGGCTACAATTTCTTTGAAATCCTTGCCGGGAATAAACCGAGGGACCTTCTTGGCTGGGATATTGATCGCCTTGCCCGTGCGGGGATTTCGCCCCCGCCGCGCTGACCGCTGCATCATGGCAAATGTCCCAAAGCCGACGAGTGTCACCTTACCTCCGTCCGAGACCGTATCCTTGATCGTGTCCAAAATGGCGTCTAACATTTCCTCGGAGGTATGTTTGGTTTGCCCGGTCTTCGCCGCTACAGCATTAACCAGTTCCAATTTGTTCATAATAGTTCTCCTCTGTTGGTTCAGAGTCTATTTCGTGTATCCTTGTTCGAAAAGCGCGCTGTTTCGCGACAAACAGCAGCAGGCTGCAAAAAAAGAAAACACATCCTAAATGGCTGACCGGTGAAAGCTCATGGCCCAGCCGGAAGCGACCTAATATGCTACATTTTTTGAGGTTGCAAACACTATATGAAATTTCCAGCTAAATGTCAAGAGAAATCTCCACTTTTTTGGGCACTTGGTTTGCAGACTAATGCGCCTGCGGGAGGGAAAGCGGACGGAAGAGCTTGATTTCTATACAATTTTTTGTATATTGATAGCCGGAGCGATGGAAGTGATGGGAGTTTGCTCAATCCTCGCAGAGGACGAGAAGGGCTGAGTGAGGCGCCACAGAGAGCAGTTGGCACAACGGATGCTCCAGAGATTTTCTGGCGGATGTTCACTGAGTGCGGCAATCTGGCTTGAAATATCGGAGAGACAATGAGTGAGGGAATCGTCTATCCTGGACCAAAGCCGCTCGTCGAGGAGCGACGAATAACACGATCACGAGAAGAGACCGTTGCGTTTGGACGGGCTTTCGGTTCTAAGCTTGACTCAGGCGTCATTCTGGCCTTAGTCGGGCCACTGGGAGCAGGAAAAACGACTCTTGTGCAGGGGATTGGCGAGGGGCTTGAGGTGCAAGAAGCAATCACGAGCCCGGCTTTCAACTATCTTCTGGAATACAAAGGCCGGCTGCCCTTCTACCATGCCGACCTGTACCGAATTGAGGATGCCCGGCAGTTCCCGGCACTTGGGCTTGATGAATACTTCGACCGCGAGGGCGTCCTCGTGATTGAATGGGCCGAGCGGATTGCCGATATTTTGCCGCCAAGAACCATTACACTCTATTTGAACCCTCTCACCAACCATGATGAGCGAGAAATCATCATCTGCCTTGGGCCGCCCCATGCCGTCAAGTGAACCGGCAAACATTCTTGCGCTGGACACTTCCAGCGTTTATACGGTACTGGGATTCGCACAAGGCGACTTGCTTCTTGCCGAGGAGTGTTTTCGAGCACCGCTTGAGATGCGCGACCGGCTTCCGCTCCTGCTCGAGCGGTTCCTGCGTGAGAATGAGGGCAAGCACGGCCCGATTGGTGCGATTGCGACTTCGATTGGCCCGGGGTCTTTTACTGGTCTGCGCGTCAGTCTGGCTCTGGCAAAAGGCATCGCCTTTGCACGGGCGATTTCCATCTGGCCGGTGTCGTCCTTGAGAGTGCTGGCTGCGAACGCGCGGGATTTCGCGCAGACTATCGCGTCGGTAATCCCAGCGCGAAAGGGCGAATGTTATTTGGGCCTCTTTGGCGGCACAGAGCTGCTGCCCCTTCAAGATCCGATTTGCATTGCCCATTCAGAACTCGAAACTCATGTGCCTTCAGAGGCCATTCTTCTCGGCCCGGCCGTGGATGAACTGACGCCTGAGATTCGTGAGAGACTCTCCAACCAGCTCTTGAATTCTCAACCGCATTTCCATTCGCCTTCTGCGCTTTGTCTGGCCCGGCTGGCGCGCGAGCTATGGCACAAAAAAATGTCCCCTGAGATTGATTCACTCACGCCGTTCTATCTGAAGCAGTTTCCCGCATAGGCGAACTTGGCATAATTCCAAAGACAATGGCCCCGGAGAATTGTCTCCGAGGCCATCTTTTCTCTATTGTTTCTATGCGGGTTTCAGTTTTTCACCGAAGTCACCCGATAGAATCGCTTCTCGAAAGTGGCGGCATGACCGACGAAAGTGTAGGGAGGTGCGGTCACGATGACCGGCGTCCCAACAAAACTCTCTGGATCGTCGGAATCGTAGATGTAATATTCGTCTGCATCCGTCGCCGTCCACCTCAGAATCACATCATCGCCTGAACGCCACACTGTCAAATCGGTAACCGGATCCGGCTGGTCATCCCAAAACACTTGGGCTGAATTCGACCTGCCTGATTCACCGTTCGAGTACTGCGCGGAAACCTGATAAGTGTATGTTCCATACGGCAGCCCCGTCATGCCATCTTCGTAGTGCAGCGCCTGAACGAGCGAATCAATCTTGCTCATGTTGCGGTAGATGTTGTAGCCTAAGAGCGTGGCCAGTACGCCGGACGAGGGCGATTCCCAAGTGAGAGAAGTCGTAGCGCCTTCCAAGTCGGCCTGAAGATTCTGTGGCGCATTGTTTCCCACGACAAGCATGACCCGCACATCGTCAATATACCAACCCTCCAGAGCGCCGCCATTGTCACTCCCGAAGCGGAAGCGAATCTGAACATTGCCGCTGTAACCTGCCAGATCACAGACGACCTCCGTCCAGTTGATGCTGCCGCTGAAGCAGGGAGTCCGGCAGGTGAACGGCCCCGTGTATGGACTGCCACTCCCGGCCGTGCAGCGTATCACCTTGTTATAGCCGCCTGTGGGCGTAAGCTGCGTCCATGGCCCGCCGTTGGCTGACGCCTGAATGATGCCGCCATCGTAGGCCGAATCGGGATAATAGCTCGAAACCTCACCTTCCATCCAATGCCAGAAGCGCAGTTCCGCATTCCCTGTCAAACTAATCGTCGGCGTAACCAGCACCGCATCCATGTGATTTGCATAAGTGCCGGTTCCCGAATCGCCGCACTTCCAGGCATGCGTCGGCGAATGCGATTTTTCCGTCGAGATGTGCCACTGGTCATTCCAGCCCCCCTGATTGGGCGCGTGAGTCCAGCCGCCCTGGCCATTTTCAATCATGTCATAGAAGCCGCCAATGGGCAATTCGACCAGCACATATTCCGTGCGCCCGCCTGCCATGTCCACTTCAAGATAGAAGAAGGCGCGATCCATCGGAGGTGCCGTTGGCAGAACCTGAACGGTGAATGCCGTCAGGTTTCCGGATTGACCCGAGTTGAGTTGAGCCAGCGTACCCGTACTCTGAGTGATGTTCAGGTCATCATGGTCGGTTGTCAATGTGCCCACCAGAGAAACAGCACCGACTGACCCGCTATTGTAGAGTGTCAGTGTCAATCCGACTGTTTCGCCGGCGTCCATGACGCCATTGCCGTTGCCTGTGGCATCATCTACGACCGCGGAGGCGATACTGAGTGCTGGCGCATGCGTCGTGATATCAAACGCGTCATTCCATTCATCTCGCGCTCCCTCGGTCGCCGTCACCGTGATATGAACGGCATGTCCATCAGGAACATTGGGATTCACGACGGCTTCAAATCCCTCAGGTATGGTCACTTGCTGCTGGGCTTGGATCGTGCCATAATATTCCGAGCCGTCGGTGATGGTCAGATAATCGTCTGTCGTGGCGATGGCCACAGTAACATTCATCGCATCTTCGTTCCCAAGATTCTCTTCGGCCAGCGTAATATCCAAAGTCTCGCCGAAGTCTGCCAGACCATCGCCATCGCCGCCCGGCACATCATCAATCGTTTCGCTTGCCGTGATAACATAGGGTCCACTCTGCACCATGATGGGAACCGTGGCTTGATAGGGATCGCAATCATGAGCGGTAACGGTGATGTGAAGCGTGCCCGGCGTTGTGGCGCCCGAACCGAGATTCATGGTCGCCGTGCCATTGCTGAAAAGGTATTGCGTGGAATAAATTTCATTGTTCTCATCATGAACGCACACGAGAGCCCAATCCGATATGCCCGTCACAGTGACATTGAAGCTTGTCATCCCGATGAAAAGAGCGGCATCATGACTGACGGTCATCTCCACGGGAATTGCCGTCCATACATCAACGGAAGCGTCACCCAGGACATTGTACATCTCGAAATAGCGACGAGTTGTCGAGGTATTGCCAAAGTAGGCATAGTAGCGAATCTTTCCGTAGTTCATCATGCCGGCCATCCAGGTCTGATTCTCTTGTCCTGGATTAACATTCGCACAAAATCCCTCGAACACTCGCTTCTCAAGGATGTCGTCTTCCGTCCAATAAGAAGTCACCGTGGAACCCATCGCTCCGACAGCCGCATGCTCGTCTCGAATCCAGGTCTCCATGAAGCATTCACTCGAGTAAGTGAAAGTGCCGGTGAGACACGAGTAGCTCTGCACATAGGGATAGACGGTGTTCGTCAGAGCGTTCACATCGCTCTGATAGAAAACCGGCCCGTCGGCCCAGTAGGTTTCGGCTCCATGCCCTGAATAAACCGAGAGCGAGCGACCCGCGTTATGAGCGTCGCGAACCTGCGCGGATGTCGCGCTGTAGGTGTGGCAGTAGAGTTTGTCACAGGTATAGCCGTCCGGTTGCAGGTAGGTGCTGATCACGAAGTTGTGCGTCCCTTCAGACACGGTGTAGTTGTCTTCCGATGCCATGAAGACGGCCTTCTTCTGCCAGTTGTGGGCGCCACCGGCAAGGGTATTCTGTTCGTAGGTTTCTGTCTTCGTGATGATATTCGTGATGTCCGTCACATCGGCGACAGACCATCGCCCGAGGTCTATGTCGGGCCAGTAGTCCGAGCCTTCGAGCATTGAGTAGTTCAAATCGGTCATCGGAGTCCCTTCACCCACGCCTGTCCACGCAGGAATAGGCCCGGAATCGCCGATGAGCAAAACGAAAGTCGGAGGAATCGGCCAACTGTTGTAAGCGTTCTGAATGTAGGCCTTGATTTGTTCCTTGGTGGAACCGGTCTGAGTCGTCGTCACAAAAACCGGCCGGAAGCCTTTGTCAAACTTCCAATTTATGTAGGCTAACAGGTCTGCATTGTTTTGCCAAGTGGGCTCCGTGATGACCAAAAGCAGAGGCGGCTCTGGCATGCCGTTCAAATCTCGAATCTCTTGATCAAGCGAGGTTTTCATCAGAAGGCGGTCGGTCAGGATATCGAACGGCAAGCTGCGATAGCGCGCTTGTTTCGCGCGAGTCAACTCCATGTCCGACCCTGTCAGCGTGAGGCGCAAAGTGGCTGAATTCAGAGTCCTTATCTGGCTCGTGACCGGATTGACATCGAGAGGGTAAATGATTAGCTCGACGAACCGATGACCGCGAATGATTCCCACTTCGCCTAATTCGACCATCGCGGAAAGTTGGAACGCGTCGGTGGCGTAGGCCGACGCATTGTAGTTAAAAGGTGCATTCTCCCAAGCCCCGGGAATCTTCTCGATGGGGGCTTGAACAGGATAGACGGGCGCGACAATTCTCAATTCATCAAATGACATCGTCGCCACATCCGCGCTCAGGATTTCGAGCGATGGCTCGGCGCCGTAGGGAATGCTGATGAACTTGCGAATGGCTGGCAGTTCAGGGTGTCCGATTTGTCCCCACACGCCGCCATCGTCAACGGCAAGGCGGGTGAAATCGCCGCCCCGTGTTGTGACCGGCGCCCGAAGGAAGCCGGTTAGCCGGAAATCCATGTCAATACCGGTCGGGTTGGCTGCCCGGATGTCTACAATCGGGGCCGCTTGGCGCGACACGCCATTCAAGGCGATCCAGCCGTCTGAAGTGCTGGCGAAGGTCGCTGCGCATGTCAAGCACACGACCGCCAGAACAAACACAGTAAGTCTCAAACAATTCTGCATTGGGATTCCTCCTAAGAATCGCAAACCTCTCTTTTTACCGTGCAAGAGTAAATCCAAAATTTTCATGTATCTGCCCCCGAAAAGCGCTCTAACTTCCTCAAGCATACTATTTTACTGAAAAAAACACACATTTGCAAGCAAAAAATGCTCTCCCTTGCCTCTTTCGTTCCCTGTTGTCCCTCCGCCCAAAGAATATCGAGCCTGGAGGGAGACTGCGAACCAATCTGACCCAGCAAATCCCTGCCACGCCCAAATTCTTTCCTTCAGTGTTGCTTCCGTCGCCTATAATATACAAAACTGCTTTGACATCCACGCGAAATTTCATATATTAGGGGTGTCAAGGGAGTCATGGGAATCGAGGTGATTTCCAGTTAAGGGCACCAAGCGGTGGCAAGCATCTGACACGGTGTCAGACATTCCAGGCGAGCCTTTGAACTCACCTTGACAAGGTTTCGATTTCCAACGGGAGACTCCAAATGTCTATCATCAATGGCGCAACATGGGCTGGTCTGGGTTATGCGAAGCTCGGGCCGAAGGACGTAAACGATGAAGAAAGAACAAGTATAATGGCTGAAAGGCTTGAGAGATTCTGCAATGCCGAGGTACTTGTCTCTGGAAACGAGACTTGGATTCGCGACAGAGCACGCAAAAAAGGACATAAGCCAGGCCTCGCGCTTAGAGAAGTGGCAAGATTCAACCGCAACAACTTTGGCAATGAAGACGTATACGAATTTGTGGCGAACTATCTGAACTCGCCCTATGCCACGGCGCAGAGCCATTTTGCCTCCGACTCTTCATCGGAGAGTTTTCTATCCTTTGTTCATAACATCGCTTCAGGAAATGACCGCTACAAGGCTTTTTACGACCTTATGCGAGGCTTCGAGTTCTGTGACCCGCGGTCCATCAAGAGACTAATGCGTAATCATGCGTTGCCTGCGTTCTTCGCAGCATATCCAAGAAGTCAAGTGCTAGCATATGAAACTAACTACGATTATGAGAAGCGGTATGTCCTACTGCGGGGTGGTTACACATTTGAACAGTATCCCCCAAAGGAATTTCAAGCTTCCGGCCTTGATTCCTTCCAGACCTTAGAGAAATGGCAGTCCGTCAGTCCCATGTTTCAACCTCGCATATTAGGTCTTCTCGCTGCTTACGCATTTTTCCCCTATATACACTGCGTTGTAGCCGGATCCGCAGGCTTGCTTCTTGTCTTTGTCCTTGACAAACCTGAGAAATACGAACCATCAGACTTCCCCTTCTCATGGCTTTCCCTCGCTGTGCAAGGCTCGGACTTCGGCGATACGACAAACGCCAAGAGCATGCATGAACGCATGTTGGATAGCGAGAAGTTCAATGCGGATGACATCGTACGACTCATGGAATGGTTAGTTGAACGCTATAATGACTTTACATTCCATCAGACTGATCCCAGCGAGTTCCAGACCGATGGCTTCGTTGATTTCGTTCTTGCTCTGGAACACGTATTGACAATTGACCGGATTCTTAGAAAATCACTCTTATGCATGACTTCCCAGGAGTCGTCTGTTCGGGTGTTCGCGACGATGGAAGTGGCAGACATACTTGGAACCTTGAGGCGACATTGGACTTCGACAAGTGCGGAAGATTCGTTTAAGCGTTTGTTCAATCCAATAGAAGGTCGCAGACTTGTAGTTGATTGCCTTCAGAGGATGCCGGAACCGTTCAAGACATACTTGAGCGAAGTTAACAATAACATCTATACCGAACTTGAAGAAAGGATCTCCTCGTCAGTATGGAGGAAAAGCAAAATTACCGAAAACGCAAGTGGCGTGATGGTGAGAATGGTGAAAAAGGACAGACTCACCAAGGAGAGAAGACTCACCGGCGAAGAGAAAGAAGAATCATGGCCGGAATTCACGGCCAATGTGATTCGCGCATTGCGTAACACTCACCATGGCTATCTTACATCAACGGATCGCACTTTTCGGCCGTCCAGATACTTGGCACTTGTTAATGGTGACACCCCCTATCTTATGTGCTATTTAGGAATTCTGTGGACTTTCAGCCTGTTGGCCGATCCTGCTGCAATGATCGGGTGGAATTGGATGCCAACCGGCGAATGGAATTGAAACTTCTCTACATAGATATACATAACTAATCGGAGCTCTAATTTGAAGAAGATCTACTTCGCCTTGGGGATTCATAATCATCAGCCGGTCGGGAATTTTGACCATGTTTTCGAGGAAGCGTATGAGCGCGCCTATCGGCCTTTTCTCGAAATCATGGCCCGGCATCCGAGCGTAAAATTCTCGCTGCATACTTCGGGCTGTCTCTTTGAGTGGCTCGAGAAACATAAGCGCGGGTACTTTGATCTCATTGGCGGGCTTGTCGAGCGCGGGCAGGTTGAACTTCTCGGCGGCGGATTCTATGAACCGATTTTGTGCATTCTTCCTGAAGAGGACGCGCTGGCGCAAATCGAAATCATGCGCGACTATCTAAAGAAGCGTTTCGGCGCGGAAGTGCGCGGGGCGTGGCTGGCTGAGCGCGTTTGGGAACCGCATCTGGCGAACCTTTTGGCCAAAGCGGGAATCAAATACCTTCCCCTCGATGATTATCATTTCCTATCCGGCGGGCTGCGGCTCGACGAATTGGCCGGCTATTATCTTACTGAGAGCCAGAGCGCACCAGTGGGCCTTCTCCCGATTCACCAGCACCTTCGCTACACGATTCCCTTCAAAGAACCTTCGGAAACACTTTCGTACTTGCGGCAATTTGAGGAGAAGGGATCGCAACCACTTTTGGTTATGGCGGATGATGGCGAGAAATTCGGCCTGTGGCCGAAAACCTACGAATGGGTCTATGAAAAAGAATGGCTGGAACGCTTCTGCGTAGCCCTCGAGGAAAACAGCGATTGGGTCGAAGTCATGTCGCTGGGCGAAGCGTTCGATAAGGTGGCGCCGCTGGGGCGCACCTATCTTCCGACTTGCTCTTATTTCGAGATGGGTGAGTGGGTCTTGCCCGCGGGAACCGGCGCTCAATTTGAGAAGTATGTTCATGAATTTGAGAAGCGCGACGACTTTGAACTGCTGCGGCCTTTTTTGAAGGGAGGCTTCTGGCGCAATTTCTTGGCGAAATATGACGAAGCGAACCTGCTGCACAAGAAAATGCTGCATGTCAGTCGCAAATTCGCGCGGCTTTCGCCGAAGAAGAGAACGGAGGAACAACAGCGGCCGCTTCTGCGCGGTCAATGCAATTGTCCCTATTGGCATGGCATTTTCGGCGGTCTCTATTTGCCTCACTTGCGCCATGCCGTCTGGAAGGAATTGCTGACAGCCGAGAGACTCATTGATGAGGCAGCGCATCGCGCTAAACATTGGGTTCAAATCACGCGGCAGGATTTTGATGCCGATGGAAAAGATGAAATTCTCATGGAGAGTCCGTCGCTCAGCGCCTATCTTGCACCCGCACGCGGAGGGATGCTCTTTGAATTGGATGCACGCGAGAGCGCTTATGCCTTCCTGAACACGCTGACGCGCCACGCGGAAAGCTATCATGCTCAGCTTTCCAGTGCGACGACCGAGGCGACCGAAGGGGCTTCGATTCATGGCCAGATTCTGTCCAAAGAGGAAAACATCGCCGCGCATTTGCACCTCGATTTCTATCCGCGCCGGGCTCTCTTGGACCACTTTCTTCCCTGGGAGCTTTCGGTGGAAGACTTCCGCGATGCACAATTCGATGAGCTCGGCAACTTTCTGCAAGCAAACTACGATGTCACGGAAATGGGAATGGACTCGGTGACGCTCACTTGTCGAGGGCGCGTGATGGACAACGAGATTGAGCTTATCAAGCGCATTAGCCTGATAGAACAAGAGAAGAAATTGCAACTCTCTTATCGAATAAGAAATCTCTCGGCTTTCCCTCTGCGGATTCCATTTGGTATCGAGTGGAATCTGGCCTTTCTCTCGGGCAACTCAAAACAGCATCACTTCTCGATCCCGGGCAGTCCGATAAGAAAGCGCCCGCTGGCTGAAGTCGCCCGACACTCCGATGTCCAGCGAATTGTCCTCGAAGATGAACATGAAAACGCGGCCATTTCGTTCATGTTCGCAGAGCCCGTTGAAATCTGGCGCTGCCCGATTGAGAGCGTGTCGCTTTCTGAGGGAGGTTTCGAGCGAGTGTTTCAGAGTATCGCCCTCCTCTTCCGATGGGAACTTGCTATAGATGCCCAAAATTCATGGGAGCAATCATTCGAGTGCCGCCTCGCCAAATCATAGCAGAACTCATCCTGAATTTGGCTATTTGCACGGCGTGTCTTGCCCAGGGGACACCTTTCCAAATCGCCCCACCGGACACATTGCCGCCCGACACTCTTATGGCTTTGCAGTCGGATACGGTTCGTGCTGACACGCTCGCTCCTCGCCCGGCAAAGGATGAGGTGGATACGCTGGTGTTTTACTCGGCGGATTCGATTGACTTCGATGTGACGAATCGAGTGACAGTCCTGCTCGGAAACGCGACGGTTCGCTATAAGGATATGGAGATTCAAGCGGCCGTCATCACCGTGGATTGGAATCAGCAGCTACTCACCGCGGGCCCCTTACTGGATACGCTTTGGGCCGATTCAACGGCGACCGTGATGGACACGATTGTGCGCGTTGGGGTGCCGATGTTTCGCCAATTGGACGACGAATTCATCGGCGATTCCATTGTCTACAACATGAAATCGCGCCGAGGGCGTGTGGAACATGGTCAGACGCACTATTTGGACGGCTATTATTATGGCGAACGCTTCAAACGAATGTCCTCCGAAGAGGTCACGGTAGGAAGCGGCGAATTTACCACTTGCGACCATCATCCCGCGCACTATCATTTCGCCTCCAACCGGATGAAGGTGCTCGTCGGAGACAAAATTGTGGCGCGGCCGGTCTATCTCTATTTTGAGGATGTGCCGACGCTGGCGATTCCTTATGGAGTCTTCCCCCATCGCAAGGGGCGGCAATCCGGATTGATTATCCCGAAATTCGGTGAAAGTTGGAATCAGGGTCGCTTCTTGCAGGATGTCGGCTATTACTGGGCTCCGTCGGACTATATGGACCTCATCGGTTCATTCGATTACTATGAGCGTTTTGGCTTCTTGGGCCGGGCCGATTATCGCTATGCTCTGCGCTACATCCTGAGTGGCAATGTCAATTTCTCATTCGACATGCAGCGCCAGGAGGGCACGCGAAATCGCCGCTGGGCTCTGGCTTTGCAGCACAATCACACTCTTGATCCTTACACGCAGCTCACGGTATCCGGCAATTTCGCCTCAGATGGCTCTTACAACGAACGGTATGCAACCACCGAGCAGCGGTTGCGTCAATCGCTGAATTCGAATGCGACATTGACGCGTCGCTGGCCGGACTCCCCGTGGAGCGTGTCCGTGAACCTGCATCACGAACAGAATCTGGCAGATAATACATGGAGCGCATCGCTGCCGAATATTGCGGTGCGGCATGGCAGCGGCAAACTTTTTCCCGGACCCAAGCCGCGGCGAGGGGAACGGCGCACAACGACGCGCACTCTCGGTGAAGAGCCGTGGTATCGCGCGATTACCTACGACTATTCGGCATCCTTTGCAAATGCCCTCACTTATCGCAAGGACCGGCGAATCGAGGGTTATCGGATTACGCCTCGCCGGATCTACACCGGCGCCTCGTCACGCGAGATTATCTACGGCGATGAGAAAACAGCCACCAGACAACGCGACGGAATCCAGCATCGCTTGGGTTTCAGCGGGACGGCGCGGTTGTTGCGATATTTCAATTTGAATCCACGCCTTGACATCACGGAAGAATGGTCGCGTCGCGCCGTGGAGTTTGTGCCGCGCGGACGCATCTTTGACATGGAAGAACGGTCAGGATTCTTCGCGCGCCATACCTTCAACTTGAGCACATCATTCAAAACGAAGCTCTACGGGACTTTCTTGCGGCCTTTCGGTATTGGCGCCGATTTTCGCCATGTGCTGGATCCCTCCGTCAGCTTCAGCTATCGGCCTGATTTTTCGGACAAGGCGTGGGGCTACTATAAAACGGCGCGCCTTGCTTCAGGCGGCGAGTATGAATACGATCGCTTCGGCAATTTCATGTATGGAGGGACATCTCGCGGCCGGTCGGAAAGGTTGAGCTTTTCACTGGGCAATTTATTCCAAATGCGGACGGGGCACGACGAGAATGTAAAGAAAAGCGATCTCTTCAGCATGAATTCCTCAGCCGCCGTGGATCTTGCGAAGGATTCCATGCGTTGGAGCGACTTGGCTACCTCGTTCCGCACCGGCACAGGCGGGGCGCTTTTCGGTCCCATTCAAGCTGTCTCGCTCGACATCACGACTTCACACTCGTTTTATCAGAAGCGCGGGGCGCAGCGCATCAATCAGTTTTTCTGGGACAGGCCCGGCGCGACATTTTCGAGTCCCTTGGAGTTGAAATCGCTTTCGGCCTCCGTCTCGTTTGGCCTGAAGGATGACCGCCTCGGCCGGACTTTTGGTGTCTCTGAGCGTGGCGCAAGCGCGCTGGACACGACGGGCGCCGCTCCCTCGAAACCGAGGACAGCGACGCTTTTCGACATGCCTTACAACGCCAACTTTGCTTTCTATCATACTTGGGACTTCGAGCACGACGACAAAACCACTTGGATGAATGCTGACGCCGGGTTGGAGCTCACGCGGAATTGGCAAATCAGCTACAATACACGCGTGGACCTCGAAACAATGGATGTCGTGTCGGCGGGCGTGCAAATCCATCGCGACATGCACTGCTGGGAAGGGACGCTCTCATGGAATCCTATCGGCATCGGCCAAGGCTACTATGTCCGCATCGCGCTAAAATCCCCACAACTGCGCGATGTGAAAATCGAGCGCACGCGTGGGAGAGGGACATTTAGAGGGTTCTGACAATTATAGAATGCTGGAGATTGACAATGAAAGAATCTGGGACGCCGGGCGGGTCTAGAGACCGCCTCGGCGATCCAACCTTTTTTTGAAGTCCACTAGGCGGGACGCTCCCGTGTCCCGCAGTTCCGCACGCAGGAGCGTGCGGTCTAGTGGGGAAGAGAACGAAATAGGGAAGAACGCAGAGGAGATATTATAGATGTTGGTCAAGAGCACAGAGAGGAAGAAACGCAACTTCAAGGGAGTGGATTTCTTTGTTGGGGCAGTCGGAGAGCGGATGATGGTCACCTTGATGACTTTCAAGAAAGGCCAAAAGGAGATGCCCCATTCTCATCCGCACGAACAGGCGGGTTATTGCATTCAAAGCCGGTTCATCTTGACGATAGACGGTCAGTCAATGGAAATTGGCTCCGACGACAGCTATGTGATTCCGGGCGGCGCAAGGCATGACTACCAGATATTGGAGGATTCCTTGAGCGTCGAGATGTTTTCGCCGCCCCGCGAAGAATATCGGTAGGCCATTGCGGCCAGGTTGAGAACCTGGCTCGGCGAAAAGCCCATAGTTCTGCGGGAGGTAGTGCCGCACGGCAGTGCGCTTGGATCGGCTGCAAGCAGCCGACACCGCACTCCAATGTTCCCGAATGCTGCAAATGGATTCTATCATTACACACAACGACTTCGACGGCGTGGGATCGGCGGCGATTTGTTCGTGGGCGTTTGACATTGAGACCGTGCGTTTCGCCGGACCCATGACGATTTCGCGCGCCGAGATTCCGATTACGAAGGCGGACATCGTCTGCGATTTGCCCTATCCGCTCGAATGTGGCATGTGGTTCGATCATCATGCGGGCAATCTCGAAGAAGTCAAGCTGCGCGGGATTGATCCAGCGACGATTCCGGGGCGATTTGCGCCGGAGCTTTCCTGCGTGCGCGTCATTTTCAATTACTTTTCAAAGGACGACGAGTTACCCAAGGATTTCGCCCGACTTGCGGACGAAGCAGACACGATTGATTCGTTCACCTACAAGGACATCGAAGATTGGCGGCGCGAAAGTCCGGCCAAACGCATTGACCGCGCCATCAAAGCTCATGCGGAATCGCCGCGCGAGCAGCACGACTTTTTGCGCGAGCTCGTTTTTCTTCTGCGTGACACGCCTTTGGAGGAAGTGGCTGAGCAACCAGAAGTGATTGCGCGCGCCGAGCGCTGCCGCGAAGAAGAATCGGACATGCTCGAAAAGATTCAGGCGCATGCTCGTTTTCTTGACGAAGATAAATCGCACGAGTTAGTCATCATTGATTTGATGAAAATGCGGATGCCCGTGCATGTAGACAAAAAGCTCGCAGGACTTCTCTTCCCCGAGGCGAAGGGATTCGTGGAATTGAAGCCCGTTTTTCGGCAGAGAGCGAAAACGCATGACATCAGCGTATCGCTTTCGCTGGCGTTGCCGATGCAGCATCAGCAGCACGCGAAGAATATGGGCGAGATTGTGCGCATATTGAATCTCGGCGATGGACATATCGGCGCCGCGGCGGGATTAAGGCGATGCGAATCCTCTTTCGAATGGCATCGCGCTCAAGAAGAGATTTTGAAGGAGATTTGGAGGCTCTGGAAGGAGCAAGGATGAATACCGGAATGAATGATTGGGTGGCGCGGGCAAGGGAATTGGGGGTGGATGATGCGAAGATTATTGACGCCGCTCAAGTTGTCGTGGGTGATTGGGTGCGGCTCAAGTGCCAGTATGGCTGTGGCGGATACGGGGAGTGCCTCACCTGTCCTCCTTACAGCCCCACGCCCGAGACGACGCGACGACTTCTGAAATTCTATTCCAAGGCGCTGCTCGTGCGCTTCGATGGAAGCTGCGGTGAAGACGAAGAGGATCGCCTCTGCCGCCGACTGGCCGGCATTATCGCCGAGCTGGAAAGAGAAATCTTTCTCGAGGGGGATTATCGCACATGGGGAATGAGCTCAGGGCCATGCTCGCTCTGCGAATCGTGCGATGTGAAGAAACCCTGCCATTTCCCGGAGCAAGCGCGGCCTTCGATGGAAGCCTGCGGGATTGATGTCTTTTCAACTGCTCGCAATGCAGGATGGAAAATCGAAGTTGTGCAGTCGCTCACATCCTGTTTCCGTCTCTTTGGTTTGATTCTGATGTCGTAGATTTTGGGCAGGTCACAGACCTGCCCCTACCGCGTCGGCATGGTAACTGCTGCGGACGAGAGGACCGGATTCGACATGACGGAAGCCGAGCTCGAGGCCGAGCGTGCGGTATTCGGCAAAGATTTCAGGAGAGACGAACTCAACGACGGGAAGGCAAGCAGGTGTGGGTTGAAGATATTGGCCGATGGTTAGAAGTTCACAGCCGACTTCGCGCAAGTCGCGCATCGTGCGGATGACTTCTTCGCGAGTTTCACCGAGACCGACCATGAATCCGGATTTTGTGCGAATTCCGAGAGAGGTCGCGCGGGAGAGAAGCTGAAGCGAACGCCAATAGCGCGCTTGAGGACGAACGGAAGGATATAGACGATAGACGGTTTCGATATTGTGATTGAGAACATCCGGCGCGGCGTCGCAGACCAGACGCAGCGCCTTTTCATTGCCCTCGAAATCAGGAATCAACACCTCGACCTCGCATTCGGGAATGCGCTCGCGGATTTCGCGGATAGTCGCTGCGAAAAGCGAAGCGCCGCCATCAGGCAAATCGTCGCGCGTGACCGAAGTGACGACGGCGTATTTCAGGCCGAGCAGCTTGACGGCGTCGGCAACGCGCTGCGGTTCATTACAGTCCAATGGCTCAGGATTGCCCGTTCTTACAGCACAAAAGCCGCAAGCGCGCGTGCAGATATCGCCCAAAATCATGAAAGTCGCAGTGCCTCGTTCCCAACATTCGCCGACATTCGGACACCGCGCGCTTTGGCAAACGGTATGAAGTTGAAATCCCCGAACAAACTTCATTACCTCGCCATAGCGACCGCTGCCGGGTAGGCGCACCTTCAGCCAGTCGGGTTTGCGTTTCAAATCGGTGATTTTAGGTGTTTCTACGGATGGAATCGAGGACATGTTCTTCGGGGAGATTCAATCGTTCGAGGAATTGAGCGACCTGCTCCAATTGCCATCGCGGCGTGGACGCGCTGCCTGAAATGCCGACAACATCGCCGGGATGGAACCAGGTTGCATCTACATCCCGTTCATCCACGATAAGGTGAGAGCGGGAATTCACCTGACGACAGACTTCGAAAAGACTCTTGGTGTTGGAACTTCGCGTTCCGCCGACGAGGATGAGCTCATCCACTTCGGCGGCAAATCGCCTCAAATCATGATCGCGGCCAAGCACGAAACGGCAGATTGTATTTTCAACAATAACTTCTCGGCAATGCTCCTTCACCCATGCCACGCGCTCGGCGAACCAATCGGCGGGAATCGTTGTTTGCGCAAGGACGAAAGTCCTGCGGTGGGGCTGCAATTTCAGAACATCGGAGCGCTCAAAAACAACAACGGCGTCTCCGTCGCAATGACCGACGATCCCTTTGGTTTCGGGATGATAGGGTTTTCCGATGATGACGACTTGGTCGCCGGTGAGATGATGCGTGCGAGCGATATTCTGCGAGCGAGTAACGACGGGGCAAGTGCCGTCAATGAGTTCATAGCCCTGCGTCTGCGCGCGCTCGAAAATGTCGGGCGTTTCGCCGTGAGCGCGAATGAGAAGACGCGGAGCGTCATCCGGTTTTCGCTCGAGGATTGAATAATCCGTGCTGTGCAGTCCAAGCGTCTCGAGGCGGGTGATTTCGCGTTCATTATGAATCACATCTCCCAGCGAAAGCAACGGCCTGAGAGGCGAGCTTAGCTCCCGTTCCGCAATTCGCACGACACGCCGGACGCCTCCGCAGAAACCGGCGCGAGGATCAACGATCACCTTCATGCGGTTTCCTTCACCGTCCGAACGATCCCATCTTCCACGGCCACAAACGCATAGCCTGTTTCCATTTCTCCGGAAGCAATCGGTTTTTGATTTCGAGCAAGTTCCGTCACGATCTTCTTCAGCGACTCCTTGGAAAGGCCGACTTGCCCGAGCAATTTTCCGCGGGCGCCGTGTTCGACGAATCGGTCAGGCAGATGCATGGAAAGAAGTCGCGCACGACTGCCGAGACTTGCCAACGCACGAGCAATGACGCTCGCGAATCCGCCAATTCCGGTATTTTCCTCGATGGTGATGATGAAGCGATGGGCGGACTGAATGGTCTGCAGCATTGACTCATCTATGGGTTTGACGAAACGGCAATTCACAATGGAAATTGCGATCCCATCTTTGGCGAGCTCTTCGGCACTGTCGAGGGCGATTTCAACCATGGAACCGACGGCTAAGACGGCGATGTCGCGACCTTGGAGGAGTTGTTCCCAGGTGCCTATCTGAATGGGATTTGTCGCATGGTTAGCGATTTCCTCGGGAATCGAAGCACGAGGAAAGCGAATCGCAAACGGGCCTTTCTCCCAAACCAAGGCGGTATGCAAGAGACTCTGCAGCTCTCGACCATTGCGCGGTGCAGCGACGGTCATATTTGGAATCGCCGTGAGAAATGTCAGATCAAAGACGCCGTGATGCGTCGGGCCATCTTCGCCCACGAGGCCCGCGCGATCCACCGCAAAAACGACCGGCAGTTTTTGAAGCGCCACATCATGAACGACATGATCGAATGCGCGCTGGAGGAAAGTCGAATAGATCGCGCACACGGGTCGAAATCCGGCGGCGGCCAAGCCTGCAGCGAAAGTGACGGCATGCCCCTCGGCAATGCCGACATCGAAAAAGCGATCAGGAAAACGCTCAGCGAAAGGAATCAACCCTGTGCCTTCGGACATCGCGGCTGTAATTGCTACAATTTTCGGATTTCGTTCAGCTTCGGCGAGAATCGCTTCTGAGAAGACTTCCGTGTAGCTGTGTGGAATCGGAGCGCCATTGTCATTGACTTTGGCTGATGCGACAGCGACTCCATGATATTTCGTCGGATCTTTCTCAGATAGGTCAAAGCCTTTGCCTTTTTGAGTGATGACATGAACCAAAACGGGATGGCGATGCGGCTGAATGCTTTGGAGAATTTCGATGAGTTGACGCAGATTATGGCCGTCGAAGGGCCCGAAATATTGGAAGCCCAAATCTTCAAATAGCATTCCGGGGACGAGCAGATTCTTCAGGCTCGCTTCGATTCGCCCAGCGAGTCCGCGCGCTTGCGTGGCTCCTTTCGGGAGTTTTCCCAGAAGATTCCAAATGTCGTCCTTGACGCGCCCCAAAAGCGGATTGGTTTCCATGCGAGCAAGCAGTTTCGCCATCGCGCCCACATTCTGCGAGATGGACATGCGATTGTCATTCAGAATGACGGTGATGTCGCGGCCTGACGCGCCCGCATTGTTGAGTCCCTCGAATGCGAGGCCACCGGTCATGCCGCCGTCGCCGATAACCGCGACGACTTTGTGAGTGTCGCCGCGCAAATCGCGGGCAACCGCCATGCCGAGCGCTGCAGAAATCGAGGTGGATGCGTGGCCGGTTCCGAAGGCATCGTATTCGCTCTCGTCCCGCCGCGGGAAACCGGAAATGCCACCGAGCTCGCGAATAGTCGCAAATTCTTTTTTGCGGCCGGTGAGAATTTTGTGGACATAGCTTTGATGCCCCACATCCCAGATGATTTTGTCTTTTGGCGCGTCATAGACATAGTGCAGCGCGACGGTCAGTTCCACCGTGCCGAGGCTGGCCGCGATGTGCCCGCCCTGCTGCGTAATCGTTTTCCAGAGATATTCGCGCAGCTCCGCGCACAGAGATTCGAGCTCTTCGACAGAGAGCTTGCGCAAGTCAGCGAGTGTGTTGACTTCCTTCAAGAGTGACAGTAGCTTTGGCTTATCGGTAGCTCTCTTTGCCGTCATTTCGATTGCCTTCCATCCGTGGAGAGAGCTTTCTCGATCTCGCCAACAAGTGCCGCCACCAGACTCGATTCCGCGACTGAAGACACGATTTCTCCCTTCTTCATCACGAGCCCTTTGCCTTTGCCGCCGACGATAGCGAAATCCGCTTCGCGCGCTTCGCCCGGGCCATTGACCGCGCAGCCCATTACAGCGACTTGAATCGGCTCGCGCACTTTCGCCAGAGCCGTTTCAACTTGCTCGGCAAGCGCAAGCAAATCCACTTCGCAGCGGCCGCACATGGGACACGCAATCAGCATGGGCCCGCGCGAGCGCAGCCGCAGTGCTTTCAAGATTTCCCACGCGGCATGAACCTCTTCGACAGGGTCGGCAGTCAGTGAAATGCGAATGGTCTCGCCGATGCCTTGCAGCAGCAGCGCGCCAATGCCGATAGCCGAACGAACCAGGCCCGTTTTCAAGGTTCCCGCTTCTGTAACTCCGAGATGCAGCGGATAGTTGCACGCCTGCCGCATCAGCACATTGGCTTCCACGGTCTGACGCACATCCGACGCTTTCAGCGAAATCACAATATCTTGAAAGCCCCATTGCTCCAGAAGGCCAATCGCGTGACGCGCCGATTCGACCATGCCTTGAGCCGTGGGGCCGTGATATTTGTCCACGATGTCTCGCTCGAGTGACCCCGCGTTGATGCCGATACGCAGAGGGATTCCTGCGTCGCGCGCCGCTTTGGCGATTTCCTTCAAACGCTCTTCACCGCCGATATTGCCGGGATTGATGCGGACTTTGTCCGCGCCGGCAACGATTGCTGCAAGCGCCAAGCGATAGTTGAAATGAATATCTGCAACGAGCGGGATGTTGATATTCTTCTTGATTTGGCGAAGTGCGGCGACCGCTTCTTCATCCGGAACAGCAACGCGCACGATTTCGCAGCCCGCTTCTTCGAGGCGGCGAATTTGCTCCAAAGTCGCCTGGATGTCGCGCGTGTCGGTCGAGGTCATGGATTGGACGGCAATGGGATGACCACCGCCAATCGTGACTGTTCCGATGCGGACTTCGCGTATGTTGGAGAATCCGCTCATGTCAGAGATTCATTCATTGTACATTCCGGGCAGATCAGGGGATCTGCCTCGGCGAGGTAGTGCCGCACGGCAGTGCGCATGGGTCGGTCGCTGCGCGGCAAATGAAATCACCACGGGCAAGAGGCTGTCACGCGATAAAAACGGCGCACGGCACTGTATCCGGTATAATCCGTCCAATAGGTGTCGGTTGTTGAGCCGGCATGCTCATAGGTGCCGTTGGCGTCGCTGCTTTGCCAGATGATATAAAGGACGGCACCGGTTGCCTCTTCCCAGAAGAGAAACGGATAGCCGCCCACGGTGGCCAAAGTCAATTCGGTTGGCGAGGGACAGGGCTGTGTTTCGCCATTCACTTGAAAGATGAAGTCGCCCGCCTCGCTCGCATTGATTCCTTCGACGATAATATAATAATTCCCGACTGCCATATTGGGAACGGTCAAAATGGCTCCATCACCACAGCCGTAATCTGAATCGTCATAGAACTCATCGCAGCACTCACCCATGACTTGGACGCGCGCATGAAAATTCGTCATGCAGACGGAGAAAATGAGCGTGCGTTCCACGGGATTCGACATGAAATACCAGACATCGGGCGCGCTTGTGGGGCATTCGCTGCCGCAGCCAAAGGTGCTGGACGCATCTTGGTAGGGAATGCCGCCGACCACGCGTGCCTGAGCGCAAAGGTCATGCGGCGGCGTGAGAGCCTGGCAATCGAGCGTCAGGCAATAGGCGCTATCGAAAAATGGCTCCACCTCATCTACCATAAGGAAATACTTTCCGTCATAGGGCAGAATATATTCAATGCACGAAAAATAGTCCTCGCCACCGCCGTCATTCTCCGCCAAGACTTCTTGCGTCGAATCGAAGAGCCAGAGAAATGTATTCGTGTTCGAGCCTTCGCAATTGAAAGTGAAAGCAACAAGGGTATCGTTCGCCTGGCCGATGAATCGAAAGAAATCCTCGTCGTCGGTTGGCTCCAAAGTAGCGCAATAAATCGTATCGCTGCAAACGATTTCGTTTGCTTGCTCGAAATCGTCATTTGGTTCGTACTCTTGAACTCCGAAGAGTAATTGCCCGACGCATAGACACACCCCCAGACATCCGACTGCAGCTCTCATCAACATCATCCCAAAAACAGAGCGCCATACCCCCGTTGGCCGACGGTTTGGCGCACAACTTCTCCTCAAACTATAAGATAAGTTTTTTGTGAGCCAGAATCAACTCGACGGGATACTTTTCGCCAAGGGGCTGGGCGGGCAGGATAGGCGACTTATGGCGTGCCTTTTTCCGGGGAAGAACCGCCTTCGATGATTTGCGCCAAAACGGCAGCGCGGCGGCTGACATAATTGCCGCTGATATTATAGCGGCGCGGCGCGGGGATGATAGCTGCCATGCGACAAGATTGATCCAGCGAAAGCTTTTTCAGGGCAATTCCAAAGTGAAAACGCGCGCCTTCGTCCACGCCAAAAATGCCCGGACCAAATTCAATGCAGTTCAGATAGAGCTCCAATATCCGTTCTTTGGAAAGCAGCAGTTCCATGACGACCGTAATGAACGCTTCGCGCGCCTTTCGAACATAGCTGCGTTCCGGCGAAAGATAGAGATTTTTCGCGAGTTGTTGTGTGATGGTGCTCGCTCCGCGTTTGATGCGATTTCGTCTCTCGTTATGCTCACGGGCTTGCTTCATGGATTCCCAATCGAATCCATGATGCTGATAGAATTTTTCGTCCTCGGCGGCGATAACGGCCATTTGCAGATTGCGCGGAATCACCGACAGTGACCGCCAGGTTTGGCGGATCGTGAGTTCCTTATGCTGCGCAGCCGCTTGACGCACGCGCATCCGCATCCAGGCGGTGTTGTGCGGATTGTAGAAATTCAACGCGGCCACTTGGACGACGGTCACGACGATTGCGAGAAGAGCAAAAATGCCAGCGAGGAGAAGGAGTTTCTTGAGAATATGCATAAGCTCGCGGTGGCGGGTGCCCTCACCCGCCCCGAATTACTTCAGCAGCACCATTTTCCTTGTTGTTGAAAACTCTCCTGCCTGAAGTCGACAAAGATAAATCCCTGACGGTAATCCTGACGCATCGAAAAAAGCCGTGTGTGTTCCGGTGGATTGCATCTCGTTTACAAGCGTGACCACTTCCTCTCCGAGGAGATTGAAAACTTTCAGAGAGACTCTGCCAGTCTTCGGGAGTGCATAGGCGATTTGCGTGGATGGATTGAAGGGATTGGGAAAAGCTGGGTAGAGAATGTATTGGCTCGGCACGCCGATTGTGCCGAGTTCGGTCCCTGATTGATCCGGCCCCGTCTTCACCAGATAGAAATCAGAGTTGCCCGCACCGAAGGAATATGTCAATCCCGCCACGACATAGCCTCCGTCGGCAGTCTGCTGAACGGAATAGGTTATTTCATCGTCACTTCCCCCGCAAGTGCGCGTCCAGAGCGTGTCGCCCGAACTATTCGTCTTTACCAGATAGAAATCCCAGTTGCCCATACCGAAAGACCGGGTGTGTCCCGCCACGATATAGCCTTCGTCGGCCGTCTGCTGGACGCAACGAGCCTCATCCGTGCTACTCCCACCATAGGTCCGTGTCCAGAGCGTGTCGCCGTAGCTGTTCGTCTTCACCAAATAGAAATCATCATTGCCCTCGCCCGCAGCGAAAGAATAAGTGTATCCCGCTACGATATAGCCTCCGTCGTCTGTCTGCTGGACCGAATAGGCTTCATCCCACTCACTCCCCCCATAGGTGCGCGTCCAGAGCGTGTCCCCTTGGCTATTCGTC
>Ga0315289_10002075_pt1 | contig 30991 bp, 24 predicted proteins | sample YL17G11_40_MG_FD_203452 | JGI IMG/M metagenome (GOLD analysis project Ga0315289, IMG submission 203452) | Sediment microbial communities from Yellowstone Lake, YNP, Wyoming, USA - YL17G11_40 | ecosystem: Environmental > Aquatic > Freshwater > Lake > Sediment | place: USA: Wyoming | collected... | reverse complement strand
GCCCGGGCGGGGGGCGCCCGGGCCTGGGTCGCCGTCATCGACGGCGGGAGCTCCAGCAGGACCGGGTGACCCGCCTTCTCCATCATCATCCCGGAAGTGGGTCAGGCCCGGGTGGACGACGTGGGAGCGGGACCGGGCGCGGACGGCCGCGTCGAGGGCCGCGCGCTGGGAGGCAAGGGCGGGGGGTAAGGACGTGTAGGGGACGCGCGGGTCCAGAACGCACTCCATGAGGGTGCCGCCATCGTAGTCCTTTATGTATCCGACCCACTGAGAGGGAGGGAGAAGAGAGAGAGAGGCAAGAGGGTGGTGTGAGGTGCGCGCGGGGCGTGTGAGAGAGAGGGAGAGAAGCGGGTTGGGGGGGGCTTCCACCCCCTCCCCGTTCCTTCCCATTTTCTTTCTCTCTCCTTACCCGCTCCCGCGGCAGACTAATCTCCTTGGTGAAGCCCTGCTTGGCAAAGTAGCCGACCGCATTGTTGTCCGCGTACGTCAGCAGGGCGCCCAGTCCGTCCCGGTCCCGGGCGGCCGCTTTGCAGTGGTTCATCAGGCGGGTCCCAAACCCTTTCACCTGCTCGGCCGCCATGACCGCGCAGAAGGCGACCTCGCCCAGAAGGGAGGGCGCTGGAAAAGCACGGTACGTGATGCCGCCCACGACCGCCCCGCCCCGACGCACGATGGCCACGGACCGGTGCGTCGGGTCAAAGACGAGGCGGGCAATATATTCACGAGGCATGTTGGGCAGCTGCCTCGCGTACACGCCCTTCAACCCCACCAGCCACAAGGCGGTGGCGGGGGAGGGCGCGCCCTCGTGGGCCAGGTAGGCGAAGGCCAGGTCGCCGTCGGCTTCCGCCTTGGAGAGGAAGGCTTCCCGGGCCATGTAGGGGCCGAGCGAGGCGGCGCCACCGGCAGACGGGTGCCCGCCCCGCCCGCCGGGAGCTGCGTGGCCGCCGCCGCCGCCCGCGCCGCCGCTGCCCCCACCGGATACGATGGTGGACATAATGACCGCGCCCGAGGCCCGGGTCGCGGAGGGCGGCCGGGGCTGGTAGAGGGATGGAGGGGGTGGCAGGTGCGGGGTGGTCGTGGTGGCTGCCCCGTTTGTGGTAGCGCGGGCTGCGGCGGCAGGCTCGCCATCCGGTGAGAGCTTGGCGACGGGGTCGGCCTGATGAGGCGATGGTGTGTACGAGGACGTGAGAGTGTGAGACTCGTGTGTGAGGCCGGCCGTGGATGGAGTGGATAGATGGATGGATGGAGGTTGAAAAAACGACGCGCGGCGCGTACGCGCCGTTCTCTCTCGCCCCGGCAGGCCCCCGCCTCCACCGCCCAATTAGATACAGGGACGGGCAGGATGATAGACCATGCTCTCCACACGCGGCGCGTGCGCAGGAACGGAGAGGCTCATGAGGAGCGCGGCGTTTTTTTTTTTTTTTTTTTCCTGCTGCGCCCGGCTTTCGATGCGTCCCACTGCTTCTTCTTTTCCTCTCTCATCGCCACACGCACCTCCACCTTCTGGCGCTTGGCGGGGCTGTCTTCCATGGTGTGTGAGCTGCTGGGCGCGTGGAGAGAGGAAAGCCCACAGCGCGGCGCGCAGCAGAGGGAAGCGCGCAGTCCCTCTCTCTTCTCGACCGTGGCCGGCGAAAGTGCGTGCGTATGTATACTCACGCTTGCAGGTTTCACTTATCCATTCGTTGTCTCTCTCGTCCAATCCCACGCCACACCCGCAATGGACGACGAGTTCGCCGCCTTCCTCAGCGAGGTTGCCCAGGTGGAGGCCGCCGCCGCCACCGCGGCTGGCGCTGAAGAAGGTGGTCAGGGAGATGGTGGTAGAGGCGGCGACCCTCCCATATCGCCACCGCCACCACCACCACGTCCCAAGCTTGCCCCGCCGCCGGGGCCGCCGCCGCCGCCGCTGGGCAAGTTGCCGCCACCCCCCGGGCCGCCGCCGGCGATTGTAGAGACGGTGCGTGTGTATGTGTTTATGGAAGGAGCCGTGGGATTGTGCGGGGTCGTCGTTTCTTTCTCTCTCACTCTCCAGGCGCATGGGCCTCATCCATAACAACCTCTTCTCCTCCACCCCACAGGCCTCGCCTCCCGCCAAGCTGCCGCCACCGCCGCCACCACCTGGGGTGGCGCCCACCAAGCCAGCACCCCCTGCACCGCCACCGCCCACCGTGCCTGTCGCCGCCCCCATGCCGCCGCCGCCTGGCCCCTCCCACCTCCCCCCCCCCTCTGTCGGCCTCCCCCCGCCAGGCTTTTACCCGCCACCCGGGCCGCACGGCTACGGCCCGCCACCCCCACCCCACCCGTACGGCGGCATGATCTACCCCCCCCTAGGCCCCTCAGTCACTTACCACCACCCGCAGCCGTACCCGGGCGGGCCGCCACCACCAGGCGCCGTGTTGGCGGCTGCCCCAGGCGCCCCCGCGAAGGCCGTCCCGCGCATGATGGGCGGGGAGACCTGGTTCGACCCAACCCTGGGCGCCTGGCCGGCCAACGACTTCCGCATCTTTGTTGGGAACCTGGGCCAGGAGGTGACGGATGAGGTCCTGGCGGGCGCGTTTGCGAGGTTCCCAAACTTTGCCATGGCGCGTGTCGTCCGGGACAAGCGCCTGTCCAAATCCCGGGGCTTCGGATTCGCCTCCTTCCTGGACGCCAGTGACGGGGCAGCCGCCCTGCGGTCCATGGACGGCCAGTACGTCGGCAACCGGCCCTGCACGCTGCGCAAGTCGAGCTGGGAGGAGCGCAGCCTGGGCGCGCCTGAGACAAAGGGTGGGGGCAAGAAAGGAGGCGGGGGCAGCCGGGTGCCGGACAAGCGGACGATGAAGCGGCACAACCTGCTGCTGACCAAGAAGTGAATCGACATGGGGGGGCGCGCGTGGCGTGCGTGTGTAGAAAATAGAGAGCAAACAGTCCATACCACTTTCACTTAGAGATGAAATGCCGACCCCCCCACCCCTCTTTTACACCCGCTCTCTCTCTCTCTCTCTCCAATCCTCTAACAGCACCCGGACCGCTTGGCCCCGCCCGCCGCCGTGTCCGTGACCACGATCTTGGTCCCCTCCCCCGGCGCGGGGCCGGCCCCGCCCTCCGCCGCCAGCGCCTTCTTGGAGACGATGCCGTAAATCTCCGTCAGGATTTTCTGGAAGGCGGCCTCCACGTTGGTCGCCTCCAGCGCGGACGTCTCGATGAAGGACAGGCCCTCCCGCTCGCAGAAGGCGGCCGCGTCCTCCGCCTGGACCGCGCGCAGGTGGCGCAGGTCGGCCTTGTTGCCGACCAGGGAGATGACTATGTTGGCGTCCGCGTGGTCGCGCAACTCTTTGAGCCAGCGCTCGACGTTCTCGAAAGTGACGCCTTTCGTGATGTCGTACACCAGCAGCGCGCCCACCGCGCCCCGGTAGTAGGCCGACGTGATGGCCCGGTACCGCTCCTGGCCGGCCGTGTCCCAGATCTGGGCCTTGACGGTCTTGCCATCGACAGCGATCGAGCGGGTCGCAAACTCGACGCCGATCGTCGACTTGCTCTCCAGGCAGAACTCGTTGCGGGTGAACCGGGACAGCAGGTTGGACTTGCCGACGCCGGAGTCGCCGATGAGGACGACCTTGAAGAGGTAGTCGTAACTGAGCGAGGGAAGAGGAGGAGGCGTGTGAGAGGGCGAAGAGGGCGAGCGGCACGCGGGGCGGCAGTGAAAAAACACGGGTCGAGGGCGTGTCTTCTGCTTGCGTGGCACCGCTGCGCCGCACACACCCACGCCACGCCTGACCCGACCAGGCGACCTACTGGCCAGGCCACCCAGGGCAGGGACGAGGTGCAGGGCCGGTGCCGGGCAGGGGGCGCGGGAGGGCAAAGACAGCGGCGGTTTCATGGCGCGGGAGGGGGCGCGCCCTTTGTGTATCCCCTGCTCGTCCCGTCCAGAGGGCTCCGTCCCGCCCCGTCCTCGCCCATCAACGAAAGCCCAGGTCCACCCTTCTCCTCACTCGATCTCCGGGCAAAAAAAAACGCAAAACGCACTCGTCGTCGGGCTTGTTCATCGTGAAAGAGGGGCAGAGGTGTTCAATGCGGGGCGAGGGGAAAACGGGAGGGCGAGAAAGGCTCTCTCTTTGTTCACACACGACACGCGTGCGTTTGAGGTGAGCTCGTGTACGCGTGTGCGTGAGGCACCGGCCCGGGCGTGTGTGTGTGTTGAGGGCGAGACAAGTTCTCTTGAAAGTGATGAAGGGGCAAATGATGCACACACATAGAGTGCGGTCGCTGTCCATCTCTCTCTCTCTCTCTCTCTCTCTCTCTCTCACGGCTGCGTGCTATCCCAGCGCACGGGACCCGCTCCGACCTTCCGCGTGTATGGCTCAATTAGACACAGGTGCGTGTATGCCAGACGCCCACAATCGGCGACGCTAGGCCCGCCCGTGCGTGAGCGTATTCTTTTTTTGACACCGTTTTGCGGCCAGCTCGCGTCACACTCAACCTCCTTTCATCCCATCGACACACACCACAGGCCCCGCCCCGCCCCGGCCCTGCTCTACCTGCTCCGCCCCCTCCCAATACCGGTGTCCCGCCTGTGACGCCCGGTCCTGCTCCGCGTCCTGCGTGGCCGCCCACAAGGCCGGGCCGCCGGCATGCAACGGCAAGCGGTCCTTGCCCAGCCCATCGTACCTCCCGCTGGCGGCCTTTGACGATGCCGCCCTCGCCGCGGACGTCCGCCTGTTGCAGGCCGTCCAGGACGCGGCGCTGCTGGCAAGGCGAGGCAGTGGTGGAGGTGACGCGGGTCCGCCCACTGCCTCACCTGCCGCCCCTACCGACGGCCGCCCTTCCGTCCGCCTGCGCAGGCTAGAGGGCGAGGCCCGCCGCCGGGGAGTGACCCTCCGCCTCCAGCCGGCCGGCATGTCCCGGCGGGTCCGCAACAGCACGCGGTACGACCGACGGAGTCGGGCGATGGCTTGGCACGTGGAGTGGCGGGTGATGCGAGTTAAAAAAGGGGGTGAGGGCTCTCACCCCCCCACCCTCCTCCACGCGTTTGACTCGCGGGCGGTGCCGGAGGGCGACACCCTGGCGGCCGTCCTGGGGCGGGACCTGCTGCGGAGTGAGCCTGCCGGTGCGGACGACGCTGCTACCCGACTAGCAGCCTACGTGGCCGAGTTGGAGGCGGGCACGCTCGCCCTGCGCCTGGCCGCCGCCGGACGGACAAGCCTGACCCAGCCGGCCTTTTTCATGCTCGACCCGGCCACCACCCTGGGCGCCGCTCTCAAGGGGCGCATAGTCGACGAATTCCCGACCATCGCGGTCCTACTGAGTGCAGACGCGGGCGCGCTCTGAGAAAGGCGTGACAGATTGATAGCGAGCGCCGCTCCCTCTCCTCTTTCTTCACAACGCCCCGCCCCCTCCTCTCTTTTCCTTTCCCGCAGCGCGCAGCCTGCCCCCCCCCCCCCCCTTTTCCGTCCTCTTCCTTTCCATTAGAGAGCCTCCTTGTGTAAAACGAATTCCCGGAGCAGCAAATTCAGAGCGAGAGTGCGCGTTCCTTATCTAAGGCGGCGGCGGCGGCGGCGGCGGCGGCACACCACCACCCTCTCCTCCCTCCCCAGGGGAGGCCGCCCCGAGCGTTGGGGGAGGCTCCCGCCAGTGCCGGGCCGCCGCCAGATCGGCACCCGGCGAGGACGCGGCAGCATCCGCGCCGGCCGGCGGGATGATGGAGATGGCGGGCGAGGGCGGGGGCGAGCCGGAGTTGAGGCGTGGCGCGGGTGGCGGGGGCGGTCCAACAGTTGCAGCCGTAGCAATGCCGGCCCCGCTCTCATCGGACGACAGGGCGTCCCCTCCGTCCGGTGAATGCGACTCCGGAAAGGCGTTCCAGGAGGACGTCGCGACGGGAGGGGCGGCCGCGGCGGCGGCGGCTACCACAGCCGCCCGGCGGCGGGCGCTCTCGTCCTCCCCATCCTCTGACGAGTCGTCGTCGGACGAGGAGGAGGTGGAGGACGACCCCGCGCTCGCCCCGCGCTCGTCCTCATCGTCGTCGTCGTCGTCGTCGTCGTCGTCGTCGTCGTCGTCGTCGTCGTCGCCGTCGCCGTCGCCGTCGCCGTCCTCCCCACCGGAGGAGGAGGACAGGGAGGGTACCGCCCCGGAGATGCGCATGGCGTTGATAGAGGCCGCCGCCTCGGCCAAGTGCTGGAGATTGAGCGGGGAGCCCGCAGGGGCCGCCCTGCCTCCATCTTCCTCCTCCTCATCGCCTACGGGTGGCGACGCCCGCCCTCCGGGCCGGCCCCGGTTGACGCCCGCCACGCCGCCGTCCTCGCCTCCACCGGCCTCCTCGTCCTCGTCCTCCTCATCCCGCCCCCACGCGTCAAATCCGTCCGGGCGGACACCGCCCAGGCCGAGCGCGGGGAAGGCCGCGGGCGCCGGGCGCCCGCACTCCCAGGCGTCCGGGTCGTCGAGCTCCGTCCGCGCCCGCAGGTCGCCGTCCGCCCAGGCCGCCCAGTCCGGGTCGCCCGCCAGCGCGTCTGCCACGGACCGGGAGGCGGACGCCAGGGCCAGGAGGCGGTTGCCCAGGTGGGTGACGTGGCCCAAGTAACCGGCGCGCAGGGGCGGGCGGTTGCCCGCGCGCGCGTCGCCGGGGAGCGGGATCGGCCGCACCTCCACCGGCAGCCGGGCCAGCCAGCGGGGCAGGGCGGCCACGTGGAGGACATGATGCAGCAGGCCGGCGGGAGATCCCGGGTCCGCGTCCGCACCGCGGGTGGCGGTACTGGACGCGCCACGTGCCTGACCGGCAGCCTCCCCACCACCCTCACCCGCACCCTCCTCATCTTCTTCCTCTTCTTCGCCCGCCATCGCCACATCCAGGGCCGCCAGCAGCAAGGCCGTGACGTGGTGGTGCAGCAGGTTGTTGAACGGGTACCGCTCAAACAGGGCCAGGCACCGGCCGATGGCGCCTGCTCGGACGACGCCCGCGACGGCGGCCGCCCGCCCCGAGCGGAGGAGGGCGACCAGGAGGGCGACCGCTTTGATGCGGGTCAGGCCGAGCGGCGGGGCGAGGACGCCGTACGGGGTGTGCTGCTCACCCTCCAGGAGGGAAGAGGAGGCAGGGGGTGGCGCCGCAGCCTCGGCGTCACCCTCAGCAGCAGCAGCAGCAGTAGCAGCAGGCGCCCCAGCCGGGAGAATGCCCCCCCGCGGCCCGGCGTCCAGGAGGCTGGCAAGCTGGCCCAGGCGGGGCGCGACGCCCGCAACCGCCGCGTCCTTCGTCGCAATGTCCACCTCCGCCGCCGCCGCCGCGGCGGCCGGGGACAGCAGGTGCGGGTCGGAGGGCGGGTCCTTGGGTTCCAAGAGGGCGATGCAGACCTCCAGGGCCTGGACGGACGGCGGGTGGTGCGGGGCGGCGGTAGGGGACGAGGAGGGTGCGGCCGCGCCCGCCGTTCCTCCCCCCTCCGGCGTGCCGCGCGGCGCCAGGGCCCGGTCCAGGAGCGCGTCTAAAAACTCGGGGTCCGCAAAGGCAGGCAGCAAGGGCGACGCGTGCGCCCGCACCACGGCCGCCAGCACGGCGGCCGCGTGCTTCTGGGCGTCCGGCGGGGCGGAGGGGGCCAGGCAGTCGAGGAGGCCCCCAAGCACGCCCGCGCCCCGCAGCCAGGCCAGCGCGGCGGGCGGCAGCCCCATCGCATCGTCCGCGCCCAGCAGGCGGGCCACCACCTCCGCCACGGACGCCGTGTCGACGTGCGTGACCAGGCGGGCCAGTACGGGCGGGTTGGCGCGTAGGAAGGCCATGACAGCCTCCGTGCGGCGGGCGAGCAGGCGGGCTGCCAGGCGCGCAAAGTAGCCCGCCCGCACGCACTCGAGCGGTGGCGGTGAGTCCAGGACGGAGAAGAGCGTGTCGAGCAAGCCCGGCGTGTCCAGCAGGGTGGAGGTTATGGCGTCCACCTCGCAGCAGAGGACCTCGCATGCGGCAAAGGGGTACTTGAACCGGACCTTGCGGTCGGCGTCTGTTTGTGTGCGTGGAGAAAAAAAAAAAAAGACGGGGTGAGGAGAGAGCGTGAAGAGCGTGGCGCGAGCTGCGTGTTTTTGGTCTCTCTCCCCCACCTCTGACGCCCCACGCCTGCAATCCACACATGCACATGAGGCGGGGGTCTAACTAGTCACCGGGCACGCCGGGTCGGCCAACGGCGAACGCGACCGAGCGGAAGGCGACCGCTCCTCTCTCTCGCGCCGTGTGTTGTCCCCATCGACGCCGCCTTCTCTCTCTCTCTCTCTTGGCCGCACCCGTACGGGCCCCACCCCTCCCACACCCTCGCTCACCTTCCGACGGCGGTCCCACTGCGTACTCCAGCAGCTGGCGCACCACGTCCGGCCCGCGCAGGAAGTCGACGAGGCGGCCATTGAGCGCGCGCGCCTCCTGGACCAGGTCCTCCTCGTCCAGCAGGTCGGCCAGCGTGTAGGCCTCCCGGTCCAGGATGGCCTCAATGGCGGACCCGGTCGCGGGGACGGCGCGCCAGAACATGTGTACCAAGGGTGTGAGTGTAGGGGCTCTCTGTGCGGCGGGACGGGACAAAAGGGGAAGAAACGCTAAAAACGCGTTCTTGCTTTGCTTGCAATCGGCCCGGCCCGCTCAGGCGTGCGCCCACGCAGGGTTGTCCGGTCGGCGTGTGCTGCTGAGAGAGGTGGAGAGCCTGGACCGCGCTGTGCGGGCTGTGGTGGAGAGCCTGGACCGCGCTGTGCGGGATGTGGTGTATGGCGCGCCCCCGCCCGCAGCACCGCAAAAGTGTGTTTTCTTGCGGCAAGAAATGATAAGGAAGAGAGAACGCTGCGCGCCTCTCGGCTCGCGGCCGTCAGCCTCGAAAAACAAACACAACTTTTTTTTCTCTCTCTGCCTCCGGCGGCTACCCCCTTGTCCACCAAGGGGCGACCCGGCGCGCGCAAAGAGGCACACACACCTGGAGACTAGTGCCACCAATGACCGCCACCCTGGACCACATGTGGCACAAGGTGAGGTCGGCAGGGCGGGCGCGCGCGGAGGGGAAAAAGGAGAGACGGCGGAAAAAAAAGGAGGGAGGAAAACGGGAGAGCAAAAAAAAACTCGCCGAGGAAAAATGGGGGAGTCGCTTCCCACCGCCCGCATGTGTCCGCCCGAAACCCCCCGCCCACCCGCATGGGCCTACCACTAGCGCCCATGCCAGGCTTTGGCGTGTGTTTGACAAGGGTGCGGGGCGGCCTGGCCCCTACTAAAAAAGAGACGGGGTCAGGCGGGGGTGGGCGGCGCGCGTCTCCCGCTCTCTTCCCCACGCATGCGCTCTCCCCCCCTTTCCAGCGCCACGCCGCCAACCGCCCCCACTCACCCCACCCCACCCCTACCCCCCAAAAACCTGATAACTCCAGGCCGGCCTGACCATGGATGGGGATGGCACGGTGGAGCTAGAGTTTGAGATGACGCTGACGGCGGCGGGCCTGGACGCGGCAGCGGCCGCCGCGACGGCCGCGACGCTCCCGCTCCCCTGCCTTGCCCGGGAACTGGAGATGCAGATCGCCGAGGTGGAGCAGGCCCTGCCCGTCATGGATGAAGTGACGGTTAATGGGGGTGTGCTGCCAGGTGCGCTGTGGTGTGGGATGGGGGTGGGGATGGTGGTGGGAGAGCGGTGCGGGGCGCGCGGCGGATGGTGAGGGGAAGAGCCGCCGGGCTTTTTCTTTCGCTCGCCCCGACGCTTGGGGGTCGGGCCGCCGGGCGCTTCAAAAACTCACCCTCCCATTCAACCTCTTGGTGTCCCCCCATCAAAACAACAGCCGCCACCCCCTCCGTCTCCCTGACGGTCGCCCTGCGCAATGCGGAGCGGGTGCGGATGGGGCGGGGGCCCGCCGCCGCGTCCGCCTGGCGCGGGTGCGCGTCGGGCGCCTGGTGCGCCAAGGAGGCGGGCCACCGGGGCGGGTGCAACACGCGGGCCACCATCCCCGGCCTGGCCGCCTACGCGCCGGACGACCTGGGCCGCCGGGGCATTGCGCCAGGCGACTACGCGCCGCCTTCAGCGTCCGTCCTGGCGGCGACGCGGGCGGCCAAGGCCGCGAAGAAGGCGGGCAAGGGCGGCGGGCCGCCGGTGCCGCTGTGCCCGGCCACGCCCGCGGTCCCGGGCCGCCGCGCGCGCTCCCCCGTCTCCTCGTCCGGCGGGTCCGCCGCGGACGTGGCCGCCGCCGCCGCCGCTGCTGCCGCCCTGGCCCACCCCCCCGGCCGCCCGGGCAACCGGTCGGCGAGCACCGCGCAGGCGGCCGGGAGCAACGGGGACGCGCACGGGAATGGGAACGGGCTGCCGCCCTTCCGTGTGGACGTCGACGTCTCGCCCGCCCTGGCGGGCCTCGTCCCCGGCGGCATCGCCGGCACGGCGGGCGGCGCGCCCTCGCCCGTCGCCATGGCGGCCGCCGCCGCCGCGATCGCGGTCGCCGCCGCCGTCTCCAAAGAGGGCGCGGGCGGTTGGGAGGGCCGCCGCCGCCGGTCCCGGTCCCGGGGCGCAACGGCGGGCGCGGCCGGGAGCGCCGACTCTGAAGAGGAAGCAGACGCTGGCGGGCGCCGCCACCGCCACCACCACCACGCCGCGGCCACGCCCGGCGCCACGCTCTCCTCCTCCGACGAGGAGTCCACGTCCGACGACGAGGGCGACGGCGAGGACGACGACGGCCTGGAAGCGGAGGTGGCGGCCATGGAGGAGGCGATGATGGCGGAGGGCGTGGATGATGGCGAGCATGGTGGGAGGGGCAGCCCTTACGGCCCCTTTGCGTCCACCTCCTCCTCCGACGACAGCGACGCCTCCTCCTCCGAGGATGACGAGCCGCTGACAAATGAGGCGGGCGTCGCCCTGTGCTGGGCCCCGCCCCGGGCAGCTGTCGCGGCGGCCGTCAAACGCCAGCCGAAAGCGGGCGTGGTGGTGACAGCCCCCTCGGCCGCTCGCCAGGCGGCGGCCGTAGCGCACGCGGCCGCCCAGGCGGCCGCCCGCAAGGCCGCCGCCGTTGCGGCGGCGGCGGCCGCGGCGGGCGGCGAGTACCACCACGCTCACCACCACCAGCACCACCACCACCACCACCTCCTCGCGGCGGCCGGCGCGACTGACGGGAAGAAGCGGCGGGCGAGCGGGACCCGGCCGCCCAAGCGCAAGGCGGAGGAAGAGGCGGAAGCGGTGGCCGCGGCCGCCCACGCCGCCCAGGCCGCCGCAGCCGCAGCCACCGTCGCCGCCGCCGCGGCCGCCTCCGCCGCCCGCAAGCGCCAGGCCCTGGCCAAATCGGCACCGCCACCGTCCAAGACCAAGCCGGGCAGCAAGTCGCAGAAGGCCGCCCCGCCGACGCCGGCCCTGAAAGCCAAGGCCGGCACCGGCGGCGCGACCAAGGCCAAGGCGTCCTTCCCCCGCCCGCCCTCCATGCCGCCGCCACCTGCCGGCCCCGTCGGCATCGTCGCGCCCGGTCAGCAGTGCACCCAGTGCGGGGCCACCCAGACGCCCGTCTGGCGCCTGGGCCCGGCCGGCCCGAAGACGCTGTGCAACGCGTGCGGTGTGCGCTACATGAAGCTGGTCAAGGCGCAGCAGGCGGCAGCGGGCGGGGTGGGTGGGAAATGATTGGGTGGATTGGGTGGAGAGAATGGTAGCCCATTCTTTTTTTTTGTGTGGGTTTCGCCCGCTCAGTCCCCGCGTCTTCCCCGTCCTTGCCCCCCTCCTTGCCCTTCTCTCTCACCAACTCGACTGTGTGCGCGGCCAAAAGTTGTCAGCGTGCGCACCGGGGCGTGAGTGAAAAGCGGCGTGTTTGTTCCCTTTCACCTCTCCCCCTGTTCTTTTTTTTCCCCCTTCCCCCAGTCCAGATCCCTCCCCCCTTTTTTTTAAAGCCCTTCTCCCGAGACGGCGCGCGTGTGTGTGCGCGAATGTGTGCGCGCGTGTTTTTGCGAGCGTGTCCAGAGTGTTACTACCTGTAATCGATGGCCGATAAAAATGCGCGCTGCCGTGCCGTGGAAAAAGAAAAAGAAATAAATGAAAATCTCGCAACACACTCCAGGAACAACCCCGCCTTTATCTTCACATCAGCCGCCGGTACTTGATGTAGGCCAGCACCCCCACAAACGCCAGCACCGCCACCACCATGGTCATCGCATTCACCAGCCAGAAGCCGGACGGCTTCTGGGTGATGGCTTTGGGGATGATGAGGTTTTCTCCCAGCACGCCCGCGACCAGGGAAAAGATAGCCACACCAAAGGTGGCGGCCGTGATGACAATCTCCAGGCGGATCAGCCGGTTGCGGGAGGAGTCCAGCTCGATGGTGATGCACTCCTCCGTGTCCTTTATGTATTCCCCCAGCGACACCAGGCCGTCGTACGCCGCGTCGGCCTGCATGAAGTAAGACTCCAGCAGGTTTTCGACTGTCTCCATCGCGTCCGCGTTGGCGGCCTCGGCAGCCGTGGCGGCGGCCTGGGCTGCCGCGGCGGCCGCCGCTGCCGCCGCCGCCGCCGCGCCGACGCCCGAGGGCGCCATACCGGACACGGTGCGCCCGCCCAGGCTGCCCAGGGACGGGGGATGCGCGGGCGGCGGGGTAGCGCCTGTTGCATCCCCAGCACTCCCAAAGGGGCTCCTCGCGACGGTGGCCAGGTCGGACGGCGGCGACTCGCCCGCCGCCGCCGCCGCCGCCGCCGCGACGACGGACTGTTGGACTAGGGAGGAGGCGTACCGGGTCATGGACAGGGTGGCGGCCGTCGGGTAGGGGTGGTGGTGACCCGACCGGCGGCCCACAGGCATGGCCGGCGATGGGACGCCCGCCACCGCCGCCGCCGCCGCCGCCGCCGCCGCCGCACCAAGCGGCACGTCGATCCCGTCACCTCCTCCACCCGTTCCACCCCCTCCACTCCCCGCCGCCTCGCGCTCCAGGTCCCGGCGCCGGGTGAGGCAGAGGCGGAACATGTCATCATCATCATCTAAGAAACCTTTCACCGCCTCCCGCACGCTCTGCACGCCCGTCAGCAGGCGCTGGTGCCGGGTCTTGATGCGGCGGACGCGCTCCAGGGTAGCGCCCGTCACCTGGCGGGTGAGGGCGTCCAGGGCAGGCGTGGCCGCGGCTTCCAGGCTTTTCACTGCCCGGGCTTTTGAGGCAACTGTCTCACGCAGGGCGGCCTCCAGGACGTGCAGTTCGAAGGGCAAGGGCGCGACCTCGTGTTGCCAGGACGCGGCGGACGCGGCCGCCGAGTCGGTCGGGCGGGGTGTGGCGGCGGAGGTGGAGGGCGCGGCGGTGGCGGCGGCCGTGGTCGTCGCGCCCCCGCGCGCGGCCACCCGGGCGACCTCGCCTGCGTGCTCCACGATCGCCTCCTGCAGCCCAGCCACGAAGCCCGCCGCCCGGCCGCCCACGTCCAGGCCATCTATGGGCAGGATGACACAGTCGGAGGTGGCGATGAAGCGGATGTAGTCGATACAGACGACGGCCGCGTTGTCGCGAACCAGGATAAAGGCCGCGTCTCCAAGCGTCGCCCCGCCGGGGGCGGCGTCCATCAGCCGCATGTCCCGGATGGGGACGCCCAGCTGGAAGCGCTGGGTGATTCCCCGCTTGTCTGAGACGAAGGAGGTCTTGGCGCCGGTGGAGGTGATGCACACCCAGCCGGTCCGGCTGAAGAGAGTCGGATGAGGGCAGGAGCGCGGGTTGTGAGTTTTAGTTTTTCGCGTCGATTTTGATGCGAGCCCGCCTGGCGGCCCTAACGCGCTCCCCCTCCCAATTCATGCCCCCAGTCGATGCCCCCAGTCGATGCCCCCACCCCCACCAACTCACCGTCCCCGTGTATCGCGGACGCCCAGGGTGGGCTTAGACGCGCGTCCCGGCGCGTCCAGGCCAAGCCCGCCACCCCGGTCGCCGCCACCGTCGTCGCCGTAGGATCCAAACACGCTGCCCGCCTGCCCGCCGCCCGGGCCGTAGCTGTAGCCGGAGCCGGAGGGCGGGCGACCAGTGATGGGGCGACCCCAGGTTGGAGACGCATCGCCGCGCAGGGAGGCCCAGGACCGGACGCGGTCGTTCATCGTAGTCGCGCCGCGCTCAGTGCCGCGCTCGGCGTCCAATGACAAGTGGTGGTTGGTGGGCGAGGGTGCGCCGTCCGAGCTTTCCAGGAGGGGCTGGTACCGGCCCATGCCGGCCACGGTGTCGTGGGGGGTAGACATGAGTGGGCGATGCTGTGTGTGAGCGCCAGGGCACCCCAAACGAATTGTGGGTCAGCTTGCTCATGCTCTCTCGCCCTCTCGCCGCCCCTTTGCCTCACTTCTCGGCGCGCAGGGTACTGAGACCTAAGACGCCTCTCCGACAAAGTGGTGCGAGGCAGGGTGCTTCTATCGCACGCACACGCGCTCACCACACACTCCTCCATGGCCTCCCCCTCCACCATCATGGAGGACGACGTGGTCGAAGCCGCCCCGGCCCCCCGCCCCCGCCCCTTTCCCGCGGGCGGGCCCGCGCCGGGGCCCCGGTGTGGGCACACCCTGACCGCAATCGCGTCCTCCTCGGACGCGCTGGCGTCAGCGCGGCTGGTCATGTTTGGTGAGTTGCCTGGGTTTGGGGCAGTGCTTTGGGGCGCAGGCGCAGGGATGGGCCGGCGGGGCGTGACGGAAAAGCAAATGAGAAGTTGATGCCACGCGTTGGCCGATCGCCTGCAGGGATGTTTTGCCGTGGCACTGCCCGCCTCGTCGCACGCCCACGCCCACGCCCAGCATGGTTGATGCGTCACAGCGGGCAGCGGCAATGCAGGGCGCCTGGTTGGTTGGCCCCGGGCGTCGCGCGTCGTTGTCGTTTGTCTTTTCTCACACTCTCACCTCCCCCCCCCCTCTCTCTAGGCGGCGCGACCGCGCTGGAATCGACGGCCCGCCCGGACGGGGGCCCGCCCGCCTCGCCCGGTCCTGCGGGTGGGGCTGGGACCGGTATGTGTGGGAGAGCGCGGGGCGCGCGATGTGTGCGTGCCTGGCTCTGCTGTGTGCCTCTTGTCTCTCTCTCCTCTCGTCTCTCTCCAGGCGTGCTGACTCCTCCTCCTCTCCTCCACAGGCATCCGCCTCGCCGGCGCGACCTCTGACGTCCACATCTTCGAGGTCCGCCCGGGCAAGTGGACCAAGGTCACGCCCCAGGGCGAGCCGCCGTCCCCGCGGGCGGCGCACGCGGCGGCGGCAGTGGGCAACATGGTGGTCATTCAGGTACAAGAAATGAGAGACGATGGGGGGTGGGGGTGGGGCGTGGAATGGACGGCGATCGACAGGCGGGAGGGGGTCGCATGATAGACGCTCACGCACTCTCTCTTCTCTTCTTCTTCTTCACAGGGCGGCATCGGCCCGGCGGGCCTGGCGACGGAGGACCTGCACGTCCTGGACTTCACGGACCCGGCCAGCCCGCGGTGGCACCGGTGAGTTTTTTGGTGATGGTTGAGAAAAGGGGGTAGGGTGGGGGGAGGGGGGATCGACAGCGCCCCGCACGACACCCGCCCTCTGCCATTCCCTTCTCTAATGAGATGAGAGGGCATCGCAGGCGCGTGCTTTGGCGGGCCGTGCGACTCACGCCCTCTTTCCTACTCCACTTTTAGGGTCGTCGTCTCCGGCCCGGGCCCCTCTGCCCGCTACGCCCACACGCTTGCCCTGGTCGCCAACCGGTTCCTTGTCGCCACGGGCGGCAACGACGGCAAGCAGACCCTGGCCGACGCGTGGGCCCTGGACACCTCCGACAAGCCATACCAGTGGCGCCAGGTGGAGGCGGCGGGCGAGGTCCACCCGCCGGCTCGCATGTATGCGACGGCAGCTGCCCGCCCCGACGGCCTCCTCCTGCTGGCCGGCGGCCGGGACGCGGCAGGCGTGCCCTTGGACGATGCCTACGGCCTGGCCCGCCACCGGGACGGGCGGTGGGAGTGGGCGGCCGCCCCCGGGACCATGCCGGCCCCGCGCTACCAGCACGGGGCCGTCTTTGTGGGGGCCCGCCTGCACGTGACGGGCGGGGCGCTGGGTGGGGGACGGGTCGTCAAGGACGAGGCTGGGGTGGCCGTCCTCGACACGGCTGCGGGGGCCTGGTGCTCGCCGGGGCCTCTGTCGCCGGCCGACGCGGTCGTGCCGGAGGGAGCAGAGGCCGCGGCCGCGTCTGCTGCGGCGTCTGCTGCGGCTGCCTCCTCCGCCGACAGTGAGGCCGCGGCGGCGGCGGCCGCGGCGGAAGACGCGGCCGTCCCGCCCCTCGTCCTGGCGGCCCGCCGGTGCCGCCACGCTGTAGCCTCGGTCGGGCCCTTTGTCTTCCTGTACGGCGGCTTGCGCGGGTCCACCCTGCTGGAAGACATGCTACTGGCCGATGATAGCGGCAGCGGGGCCGAGCTGACGGTTTGTGACCCCCGGGCGCCGGCGTGGTGAGTTTCTTGGTAGGGTGGGAAGAGAGTGGGGGGTCTTGCGCTCCCGCTTGTTTCCTTTTCGGCTGGCCACCCTCAAGACCGGTTTGCGAGGGAGGCCCCGCACGGGGCCGAGCCACCCACCAGTAGGGTCCTTGACGGCTTGAAAACACAGTCCGGGGATCGGGGAGAGGATTGGAGAGAGGCAAGGTGCCGTTGGGCGCGCTCATCTTTCTCTCCCACTAAAAAAAACCCACAGGCGGGCCTGGCTGGACGCGCAGCACGGCCTCGCGGGCGCGGCCGTGCTGGCGGAAGCGGCTGCCGAGGAGGCTGCCGCGGCGGCTGCCCTGGGCGTGCGCCGGGTGGGCACCATCGACGACCTGCGCTGCCTGGATGAGGATTTGGCGCCCGACGCAGTGCCAGCACGGTATGAAAAAGTGGAGAGAGGAGAAAAAGAGGGCCCGGGCGGGGGCAGTCGCTATTTTTTCGCGCCCCCCCTGCTTCTACATTTATCGCACGCTGCACCCTCTGCCCGCCCTTCTCCGCGCTCCTGTCCTCTCCTGCGCACTCACCACATCTCCTTCACCCCCCACAGCCTGCGCCGCGGCCTACGGGACGGCGACACGGACAGCCCGACTAGCCTTACCCTGTCCCAGCGCCGGGCTGGCAGTGCGCAGCGGACGCCCATCACGCCCGACGTCCGCCTGTACCACCGGGCCGTGGTAGTGGCGCAAGAGGCGACAGGTGAGCTCAAGGAGGGGTGTTTGCAGGAGGCGGAAGGGGGCGGGCGGCGCGTTTCGTGACATGTCCGCAGTTAAGTGGGGTGAGGGGCTTAAGTGCGTCGCGCGCACTCGAGAGCACGTCTATTTCCTCCATTGTTTCTCCGCACGCATGCTCACAACTCATTTGCACCTGCCGGTTCCATCTCCGTACCAATCACTCCCCTTTTTATAGGCTCCCTGCGTGGTATGGTGCGGCAACTGTCGATCGACCAGTTTGAAAACGAGAGCCGCCGGGTCAGTCTGGGCCCGGACTCCGTCTCTAAGGCCGGCATGGGGTCGCCCATGTTTGAGCGGTCGGGCGCTGATCCAAGCGTGGCCAAGGTAAGGGGTGGAAAGGGACCGTGGCGTGGAAAAGAGGGGAGAGCGCGAGAATGCGGAGAAGTGACAGATGGGGCTTACGCATGCGCTGCACCATGCTCCGCGCACTTGCTTCTTCTTCGCACGCCTTTGCGGACTTCCTACTTATCCCTGCACCTCTACTCTTGACTCTCACCCCAAAGATCGTCCTGCGAGAGCTGCTGCACCCTCGAACTTGGAAGCCATCCGAGGACCGGTCCTTCATTTTGAACGCGGAACAGATCAACGAGCTGTGCGATGAAGCCGAACGCATCTTCCGGGACGAGGCGACGGTGTTGCAGCTACAAGGTGAGGAGTAGGAGGGTGAGGCGGGGCAGAAGGGTGGGTGGTGCGGCGAAACAAACAAAAATGGGGGAGGTCAAGTTTTGGTGTGTGTGCACTCTTAAGCTCCGCGGGGGCTAGGCCTGTCGCGCCTTTCTCCGCACGCTTGCGGAAGTGGGACAGGGTATACTGGTTTTGTCCCGCACGGGCGTCAGATTAGGAATGGCTGCGGCCGCACACCCGCGGCGGCACCTTACGCGGACCTCTTTTACGCGGACCTCCTTTTTCACACCTCTCACACATGAACCCTCACCTCTTCTCCACCCACGCTCTCGTTTCATTCAGCCCCCGTCAAGATCTTCGGCGACCTCCACGGCCAGTTCGGAGACCTCATGCGCCTGTTTGAGGAGTACGGCACCCCCAGCACGGCCGGCGACATCACATACATCGACTACCTTTTCCTGGGCGATTATGTCGACCGGGGCTCCCACTCCCTGGAGACCATCTGCCTGCTGCTGGCCCTCAAGATTGAGCAACCGTCCTCCGTCCACCTGATCCGGGGCAACCATGAGGTGCGTTTGGGGAGTTAAGGGTGGAGGGTTGGAGCTTCCTGGTCCCTGCTGCGCATCGGCGTCGGTCGCTGCTTTCTTTTTCTTTTTGGGTTCGGGCTGGTCGAGGTCGTCGACAACCCCCCACCGCTTTCCGACCCTCTTTTCCCTCTCTCCCGCGACGCCCCACCCTGCCCCTCTCTCACGCTTGCTCTCGTCTACTTTCCATTAATCAGGCCGCTGACATCAACGCTCTGTTTGGCTTCCGCCTGGAGTGCATTGAACGCCTGGGCGACCCGCATGGGATCTGGGCCTGGACCCGCCTCAATGCGCTCTTCAACTACCTGCCCCTGGCCGCCCTGATCGAGGACCGCATCCTGTGCATGCACGGCGGCATTGGGCGGTCCATCTCCCACATCGACCAGATTGCGGCCCTGCAACGCCCGCTGACCATGGAGGACGGCGGCATCGTGCTGATGGACCTGCTGTGGTCCGACCCGACCACAAACGACGCGGTGGAGGGCGTCCAGCCCAGCCCGCGGGGGCCCGGCCTGGTCACATTCGGGCCCGATCGGGTCATGGAATTCTGCAAGGTACGCGATGGTGGGGGTGGGGAGGGCTGGGGCGGCGTTTCAGAGAAGTCGTGCCTGGCCGGGGAGAGCTCACTTTTTCTCTCCGACCACACCCGCCCGCGACCACCAAACAGGAAAACGACTTGCAAATGATCATCCGGGCGCACGAGTGCGTCATGGACGGCTTCGAACGGTTTGCCCAGGGCCACCTGATCACCCTCTTTTCGGCGACGAACTACTGCGGGACGGCCAACAATGCCGGTAAGAAAAGGGAGGAGCGCAGGGCTATTCCGGGCGGATGAAAAGGAGAGAGACCTGACCCTGCGCTGACCACCGACACACCTCTCACTCTTTTCACAGGCGCCATCCTGGTCCTGGGCCGGGACCTGGTCATGGTGCCCAAGCTCATCCACCCCTTGCCACCGGCCGCCCACTCCCCGGGCAGCCCGTCCGGCGAGGACGGCGCGGGCGGGAGTGCCAGCGCGGGCGGGAGCGGGGGCGGCGACAGCACGGGCCCCACTCTCCAGGCCGCCTCGGCCCTGGACACCTGGATGCAGTCGGTCAACGAGGAGCGGCCGCCGACGCCGCCGCGCGGGCGGGCGACTAGCGGGTCGCCGTCGCTGGCGTTCTTCGAGTAGAAATGGGATGTGGATGGGGAGGCGTGTGTGCGGGTGTGCGGGCGCGCGCGCAGTAGTGTGAACGTTTTTTTTTGGGGGGGGGGGACATTCTGTTTGCACACCGTAACAAACGACGTTCCTCTCTTCTGGGGCGAGCGACACACACAACCCCCCGCCACTTTTCACTCGCGCGCGCGTCTTGCCACCCCTTCCTCGCACACACGGTATATCATGACCGACCCCAACGCTGGCCAGGTGCGTCGGCAGAGAGGAGAAGTGAGAGCTTCCGGACCCCGGCGGCCGGGCGTTTTGCATTCTCTCCGTTCTCCTCCTAGCCGAGCGGCGGCTTGGTCAGGCGGGTGCGCGGCCTTGCCTGCTAGACCTTGCATCGCACGCCACCCAAAAACACGAGCAAGTGGCTGGCAAGCCCATCGGATGGTGCAGAAGTCAAGCTCGCCTTCACCGGGGGCACGTGGCCGCCGGAGCTCAGAGAGTGTGGCTGGCGCAGCTAGCCGGGCGGTCTCACGAGGCAATCGCTCGTTCGCCCCCCTGGTGCCGCCCGCGTGCATACCCGTGCACTGCCCGTGATTAGGTATTCAAGGCGCTTTGTTTGCCCTGGGCATGCGGAGCGGCTAGAAATGAGGTCATCTCCACGGCCTCCGACACGCCCAAAGACACCCCTGCACATCCACCCCTGCTCCTCACCCGGCGGCCCACGCTCTTCTCCATCAACAGGGCGGCGGCTACTCCCAGCAAACGGCCGCCCAGGCCCAGGCCCAATCCGATTCGCTGCGCACTTTCTGGTCCCAGCAAATGCGGGAGGTGCAGGCTGTCGGCACGGACCCGGTCGAGTTTAAAAACCACCAGCTGCCACTCGCCCGCATCAAAAAGGTAAAAAAATAGGGACGCAAGAAAGGGGGGACAAGGGCGCTCCGTTTGACGACACGTGCGGCTTTCACTCTCTCTCTCTCTCACCCACCCACCACACACACACACACACACACAGATCATGAAGTCGGATGAGGACGTCCGCATGATCTCCGCGGAAGCGCCCGTCCTGTTTGCGCGGGTGAGTAAAGTGGAGAGAATAAAAGGAAAACCTCGAGTGTAGGATGAGGTTGGGTCCTTTTTTCACTCTCTCAGAGATCCTTTCTCGCCGGTGCGGGTGACATCGCTGGCGCCCGGACAGGCAGGAAAGACCAGCAGAGAACACGTGGTACGCATCCACGCACGCTCTCTCTCTCTCTTGTGTCCTCATCTCCCCATTTCTTTCTTTAGGCCTGCGAAATGTTCATCTTGGAGCTGACTCTCCGCGCCTGGGCGCACGCCGAGGAAAACAAGCGGCGCACGCTCCAGCGCAATGATGTGGCCGCTGCCATCACCCGGACGGACGTCTTTGACTTTTTAGTGGACATCGTGCCTAAGGAGGACCGGCCAGACGCTGGAGGTGGTGCGGGTCCCGTCGACCCGGCCGCCGCGGCCGCCACGGCCGCCCAGGCGGCCGGCATGTGGAATGGCGCCTACCCGGGCGCGCCCGGGGCGGCGGTCGTGGACCCGGCCGCCATGCAGCAGTACTGGCAGCAGCAGGCGGTGGCGGCCGCGGCGGCGGGCATGCCACCGCCCTGGGCGGGGCCGGGCGGGGAGGGGGGGGGATGAGAGAGAAGAGAGAGAGAGAGGGGAAGATGATGGAACACGCGTCGTGCGGCGGGTCCATCCTTCATTACACACAAACACTACCACGCATGCCCCACTCCTCGCTACTGCTAGCGCCAAACATCATGTCACGATAGCCAGTCCTGGGCCCGCCGGTCGTTGCGGTCAGCCGGGCCGCCCGCAGCAGGCTTGCGAGCGTCCGCGACCGCCTTGGCCTGCGCCCGCCCCACCGCCGTCTTGTTGAAAGCTCGCTGTCGGGCTTCGGCGGCGGCGGCGGCTCGGGCGCGGGCGTCGGCCACTTCGGCCTGTTCCGCGGCGGTCAGCGGGCGCTTGCGACGACTATGTGTGGGGATGGATGGAGAAGGCGAGGGGTGTGAGAGAGAGAGAAGGTTGAGAACGCAAGCAGCGCTGTCTCCTCTCCTCCCCACCAATCCCATCAACTCACGCTGGTGCATCCCGGTCCGTGCCGGGTGGCGGGCTGCTGAGGCAGGCGCCCATGTTGCAGGTGAGCACACACACACACACGCGCGCGCGAATGGGGCCGGAATGAAAAAAAGGTGTGCTCTCCTTCTCGCGCTCTTTGCTGCAGCTGCTTCAAACTTTTCAATGCACCAGCGGGCCTCCTCCGCCCCGCCTCCCACCCACGCGCTCGCCTCTTCGCCGCTCGCACCTGCTGCAGTCACTCCCTGGCTTAAAGCTCTCGCCCCCGTGACCCAGGCCCGGTCGCCCAGCGTCGAGCCGAGCCCGAGCCCGCAGGAGCTGTCTGCTGGCGACGCGTTTTTTGGAGACGAGTGCCCGTCCTCCGCGGAAAGCCTGCCCTCGCCCCAGGACGAGGAGAACCAGCACCGCCTCTCCGGACAACTGGCTGGCCTGCGCATTCACCAGCCCGCTATAAAAAACGCGCCCAGGCGGCGGCGGCGGGCTGCTGCTGCAAACGTAAACACAAACACAGCCGCAGCGCCGCCCACGCATTTGCCCGCCTTTGGGGCCTTGGACCTTCGGCCGACCACGCGAGGCCGGGCGCTGATGGATCCCGATACAGTGCAGGTGCGTTGTGAGGTGTGTTTAAGAGGAGGTGGACGTGCCTGGTGGGGCGTGCAGTGCGCGTCAACGTCCAAGATGCGCAGAGGCTCTTCTCTCTCAATTTGCCCTGACCTGCACGCTGCGCCCAAACCTCCCTCCTTTTCACACACAGCCGCCGCCCAACGTCCTCCCCGCGCCCGCGCCTGCCGCGGCCGCGCCTGATGTTGCTGATCCACCCTCTGGAATGTCCCCTGTCAAGCCAATGGGACTGTCGGCCGCAGGCCAGGCCAAGGCTACACGTTACCAGGCAGCGCTTGACTTGCTCAACGCGAGGCGGGGTGGAGACAAGGGAGCAGGGGCGGCGGCGGCTGCCGCCGCCCCGCCGCCGCCCGACCGGGGCCAGGCAGAGACTGTCGGCGCGTGGCGGCCACCGCCGCAGCCTGCGCTTGCTGTAACGTCCGTCCGGGCCGCCCCTGCTGGCGCGACTGTCACGACGACCCAACACGCCGCCGCGGTTCGGGCGGCCGCGGGCGCCGTCGCGGGCGCCTCCAGGGCCGCCGCGTGTGCGGGCGGGTCCGGTTCCCAGGTGGCCGCCGTTGCGGAGGCAGCGGCGGCGGCGGTCAGTGGCGGCGGCGGTGGCGCCTGCACCACCCCGACCCGCCCGCCCGCTCCTTCAGCCTTTGCGACGCCCCAGAGAATGTGGCGCCCGCCGCCGCCCGCCTCGCCCGGCATGGTGGTGCGGAGACCGGAGACGGGCCCGCCGCTGCCGAGTGATCCGGACGGTGCGGTCGCCGCGTTCAAGGCTCAAGCGAGCGCCGCGGATTGGGCCGACGCCGCCAACGCACGCCTGGCAGGGGATGCGACGCCGGCGGCGGCCGGTCCACCCGGCCCGCCCGCCTCCACCGCCGCACTCGCCGTCGCCGAGCCTGTCAAGTTGTGGTGCGAGGAAGTCCCCAACGAGCTGGGCGCGTCGTACCGACAATTCCTGGCGGCCTCGTTTTCCGCGCTCTGGCGGCGGTCGCGCTACGCGTGCGTCGCCCTGGCCCCAGACCGCCACCTATACGAGGTCCTGCGCGAGGGCCGGCCCACTCACCTATACTTTGATCTGGAGTTCGTGCCCGCCGCCAACCCAGGCGTTGACGGGGACGGCCTCGTCGACGCGCTGGTCGACCTGCTGGCCGCCGACATGCGCGCGCGCTGGGGCCTGACCCTCAACCCGGCGGACCACGTCCTGGAGGCCGACTCCTCCACGCCAGACAAGTGGTCCAGGCACCTGGCTGTTCGCCTGCCAGATGGGGCGGCCTTCCGGGATGGCCAGGCCGTGGGCCGGTACGTGAGCGAGGTGCTTTCCCACGCGGCGGCGGGCCGCCTGCGCGTGCGGAAGAAAGGGTGGGAGATCGCCGTGACGCCGGACGAGGCGTGGACGTGGGTGGTAGACACGGCGGTGTACACACGCAACAGGCACTTCCGCACGATGCTGGCCTCCAAGTTTGGGAAGGGGACGCCCCTGATGCCGACGCCGCGCTTTGTGTGTGGGCCCGGCGCGCGCGGGGCGGCCGCCCGCCCGGGTGCGGTGGTCCCGCCCGCCCCCGGCGCCTGGGCCCTGCGCGAGCTCTGGTTATTTTCCCTGGCATCCGCGGTGGAGCCTGGGTCTCGCCTGGTTGATGTGGGCGGTCGCGAAGCCTGGGTGGATGCGGCCATGCCCGGCGGCGGGGGCGCGCCCTGGACCGGCGGCGGCGGGTGGCGGGGCAGCCTGGAGGAGGCGTGCGCCCTGCTGGACCGGCCACCACGGCCACCCACCACCAACCCGCTGGCCTCGCCCTCCCGCCTCGCCGTCCCAGCCCGGTACGCCCTGGGCTACAAATACGACCCCCGGGACGCCCTCCGCGGCGGCGGCGCGGAAGGAAACGCTGGCCCGCCCGCCCCAGACCCGGCCCTGGTGGCCCTCGTCCAGGCGACAACGCCGATTGTGGAGGCCTGTGCGGCCGCCCGAGCGGGTGGCCTGCCCGCCTACGTCCGCCGGGCCACCGTGTGCGGCCTGAGCGGGGAGGTGGTCGTGTACACGCTCCTGGGCCCCGGCTCGCACTGGTGCGGGCGCAAGGGCGGGCACCACAAGAACAACAACATTTATTTCTTGGTTAACTATGCGGCCGGCGGCCTCGCCCAGAAATGCCACGACCCGGATTGTGGGGGCTGGGCGTCCGAGGCGGTGCCGTTGCCGGAGGGGCTGGCACGGCAGGCGGCGCGGTTCCTGGGCGTGAGCGGGAGTGGGGCCGGGATGAGTTTGGAGGGGGCGTGAAAAAAGAGGGGTCGGGCTGTGACCATTTTAAGTCAAGGAAAAACGTGAGCACACACTCCCCTTCCTTTCTTTCTCCTCCTTTTGACGCGCGTCCGCTCCCGTCATACAACGCGCACGTGTGCATGCCTGGCGTCCTTGCGATGGAAGCCGCCTCGCCGGGAGACGGGCGCCCATTTGCCGAGGCGTGGGAGGTAAGAACGCGAAGAGATAGAGCGAAATGCGCCCCGCGTTCCAACCTGGCCTCTCTGCCTTGCTCTCCTCTCTTTCCTCGCTCTCCTCACACGTACGTCTCTCTACTCGCGCGCGCACCGCACAAAACAGGACCTCCTCGCCACCCAGGCCTCCGGCGCCGCCTTGCTCGCCGACGCCGAGGCTGCCCTGGCCGACCTGGCGAGTGACGTGGCCCGTCAGAAGGCAGCGAGCGAGGGTGCAACCACCACTGCCAGGGCAGCGGCCGCCAACGACGACCACCGCACCCACCCGGCCGTGGTCCGCCTGCTCGAGGCCTGCCCCGTCCCTGGCCTGGCCGCCTACGTGACCTCTGCCCCCGGGCCTCCACCCCGCCCTCCACGCGGGCGCGGCGCCCAGCTGAGCGACCGCTTGAGCGCGGCAGCCGCTGGGCTGGCGGCTGGGGCGGACGTGGCGCGGTGGGCGGCGGCTGCGGTGGCGGACCTAGCGGCCAAGCCGGACGGCGAGCTCATTGCAGCCGCCAGCCGGTGCCCGCACGTCGACTGGGAAGGCGGAGGAGGAGAGTATGGCGGCGACGGCGGCGGCGGCGGCGGCGGCGGCAACCCGCCTTCCACAGCCGCCCCTGCGGTTGTTGCCCTCGCCGCGGCCGGGCTCGCGACGACGGCGACCCTGCGCTCCCGGGTGGCGGACGCGCTGGCCGACCCAGCCCTGCTGGCCGCCGACCCAGCCCCACTGGCCTCGTACGCGCTGCTGTGGGGCCTGGCGCCGTTCCTGGATGGGCGGGTGGTGCGGGCTGTGGCCGCGCTGGAGGGGGCGCTGCTGGTGGTTGAGTGGGAAGGGGGAAGACTTTTTTAGCCCGTCAGTCTGAGTGCGTGTTAGGTACCCGAGTCAGGGATGTGCGTCCACGCCCGGACTGTGCTATGCGCGGCAGGGAAAGAGAAGCATGCGGGGTCGGTCGGAGAGACAAGAGAGAAAGGATGAGGTTGAAGAGTGCACACAAAACCCCTCACTCACTCTTGTGTTCCTCCCCCCCCCGACGCCCACGGCCTTTTCAGGCCTCCCATCGCACAAAAGCACGCGTCTCCATCGTACCTGTCTCCCACCTGCGCGCATCCCTCCACGCGCACGCACCAATGACCGCCGACCGGGCCACCACCTTCAAGGCCTCGCTGGGAGCGCTCAATGCCCAGTTTGCGGCCTGGGTGGCGGGCCAAGCGGCCTCTGCCCCGCACGCCCTGTGGGCCGGAGGTGCCCGGGATTATGTCAAGCATGCGGCGGGGTTGGTGGAGGAGTACAAGGACGTGCTTGGCGGAGGAGGTAAGAAAAGAGAGAAACGGAGCGCCGATGCGAGTGAGGGAGCGCGTGCGTTATTGGTTGCGTCTCACGCTCTCTTGTCTTTCACGCACTCAATCGACAGGCGCGCGAGCTGAGGCGGCGCCGACGCCGGCGATGGGTGAGTGTGTGTGGAGAGTGGGGAGAGAGAGAGAGCGAAGCACACACGCCGCTCACATTAATTCTCGACCTCGACCTCTCCCTCCAGGCCTCTTCGGCGCACCTGCTCCCGCCGCGCCCGCGCCCTTCAACTTTGGGGCGCCGCCCGCGGGCGGCGGCCTGTTTGGTGGCCCGCCCGCTGCTTCTACTGCTTCTGCTGGTGGTGGCCTGTTTGGCGCGGCCCCACCACCCGCTGGCGATGGGTTCGGCGGGTTTGCCGGCTTCTCCGGCTTTGGCGGCGCCCCACCGCCTCCAGCCGCTGTGGAAGAGGAGGCGGAGGAGGAGGAGGAGGAGGAAGCGCCGACGCCCGCCGCCCTAGACGCCGGCGCGGCCATGGCGTTCAAGGCCGGCAACGCCCGCGTGCACGCCATGGCGGCCGGGACCAAGGCCTGGGTGGACCGGGGGCGGGGCGTGCTGACTGTGCGGTCGCCCGGCGGTGGGGAGGGTGCTGCCCCTTCTTCCCCCTCATCCACGCGCCCGCACGTCGTCTTCACGACCGACACCGGGCGGGTCCTGCTGAATGCGGTGCTGTACAAGGGCCTGGTCACGGCCAAAGCGCGCAAGCCGCACATGGTGACGGCGACGCTGGCCAACGCGGCGGCGCTGCCCGGGAGCGAGGGTGGGGAGGGTGGAGGCGAGGGGGCGGCCGCGCCCGCCCTGGCCCCGCACTTGTTCACCCTGGCGTCCGAGGAGGAGGCGGACGCATTCATGGGGGCGTTGAAGGCGGCGGTGGCCAAGCACTGCATCTCGTGATGTGAATGAATGGAGAAAATGGGGTCTGGGCGGAGAAGGTTTCTCACTCTCTTTTTTCCGCCGCCGTCCTCTCTCTCCCCTCTCCTCCGTGGACTCCCGGAGAAAGGGGCGCGCGCGCACGCAGACACTCTCCCTCCCTTGCTCTCCGCCAGCGCCAGCCTTAAGCACGCTCCCTGCCACAGCACGCCTCGACTATGGAGGCGCTGCCCAAACGTATCATCAAGGTGTGACGAGAGAAAATGGCGCGCGGGCGGCCGTGGCGGCGCGCTCCTCACCTTCGCTCGTTTCTCTTCTAACGCCCTCCGCACGCCCATCCTTCCCCACCGCCCCGCATTTTTACCTCTCCCAGGAGACGCAGCGGCTGATGACGGACCCAGGTGAATGGAGCTTGGGGGGGGTGGAGCTGAAGGAGGCGCGCTAGGCGAGAGCGTTTAGGCGCAAGTCACGGCCCCCCTCCATCGAGGGCGCCCCTTCCTCCAGCCGTGCGCCGGCGTGCGGCCTCGCATTTGCTCGACCGCCGGCCGAGCACGCGCGGCCGTCGTCTGGCTTATCGCCATCAGCCCTGGAGAGGCAGCCTGCCTGTCTCGGGAGGCGGAGCGTGCGGAGCGTGTCCCTGCCGTGAAAACGCACGGCGCTTGTTGGCGCGCCCCCTCTTCTCCCCCCTCCCTCCTCCGCTCAACCACCCTCCTCTCCTCCTTCCCCGTCCCTCTCCTCTCCTCCACCCCCACAGCTGAGGGCATCTCCGCCCAGCCGTGCGAGGAAAACCTTCGCTACTTCAGCGTCGCCATCCGTGGGCCCGACACGTCGGCGTACGAAGGTGAAGGAGAGAGAAGTGTGGGAAGAGAGGGACGTGATGAGAGGATGGAAAAAAGAGGAGGGAGTGCGCATGGAAACGCCCACCGTCTGACGCGCACCCCCTCTTTCTCGCACTCTCACTTCATACCCAGGCGGCATCTTCAAGCTGGAGCTGTTCTTGCCGGAGGATTATCCTATGGCGGCGCCAAAGGTAAAGAGAAAAGAGAGGAGAGAGAGGCAGTGTGTTGTACGTGCCGTACCTCGACCCCCCCGGCTCTCCCCCTCTCATTTCTTCTCTTGTCACGCACTTCCACGCACACAGGTCCGCTTCCTGACCAAGATCTTCCACCCCAACGTCGACAAGCTGGGCCGCATCTGCCTGGACATCCTGAAGGACAAGTGGTCGCCCGCCCTGCAGATCCGGACGGTCCTCCTGTCCATCCAGGCGCTGATGTCGGCGCCCAACCCGGACGACCCGCTGGACGAGGCCATCGCCCGCAAGTGGCGGGAGGACGAGGCGGGCGCGCTGGAGACGGCCAAGGAGTGGACCAGACTGTACGCGACGGTTTAGGGGGAGAGGAAGGGGGAGGAGGGGCGTGGCGCATTTCGTTACAGCCGGGCGGAGAGAGGGGGCGGGGGGGCGGGGCGCGCATGAAGAAGGGCTGTGAGTGTGTGTGTGTTTCTAGTTCTCGCCTGTTTGTGTCTGAATGTGCTCTCTCCCCTCTCAGTGTCAACCGTGCGCGTTGGGGATGCGGCGGAGGGGCCACAAACACAACACCGAAAGTCCATCCATCCACATTCATTTCATCTGCTCACACTCTCACATCGCCTCTCATCAGTCATCATCGAACGCGCCGCGTCGCCGCTGGATGGTGACCTTGGTGCGGCCCGCCGAGCCACCCGCTGCGCCGATCTGTTCGAGGAGGCGGACGAGGTGGTCCTCGGAAACCTGAGGAAGAGGAGGGGAGAGGGGAGAAAGAGAATGAGATGCCAGGTTCAAAAACAAACGCACACGTGTACTCTCCCTCTGTATCTCACACACGTCTCCGTCTTCCTCACCTTTTCCTGGAGCTGCCCCCGCCGGGCCATGCCCAGCACCAGGTCCTCCACGGACCGGGCCTTGTCGGGCTTGACCAGGGCGATGCGGGCGACTGGGTGGGGTGGAGAGGTGGGAGAGCAAGGAAAAATGAATGAGATGACACGGCCCGAGCGCGCAGTGTGCGGGGTTTAGGTCTTCACCTTGAGAAACAAAAAAGGCACTCACGTCTGTCCCGGGCCTCTGGCTCCAGGACGGCGGTCAGCAGGGTGGACCGTTGTTCCTCGGCAGCGGCCCGGGCTTCGGCCTGCGTGTTGAGTGGCGGAGAGAGGGGTGGATTGATCGGCGAATGGGCGCGTGAGGACTGACGAAAGGGGGAGGTGGAAAAAGGCGCGCTGCGCTTCGCTAGCCCGCGCCGCGCTCCCCCTCTCTCTCCCTCCCGCGCGCCCCTTCTCAGCTCACACCTGCTGGGCCTGAGCCTCCGGGTTCATGGGGCCACCCCCACCCCCGCCACCCCCACCCTGGCCCGCCATGAGCTGGGCCATGCGGCGGGCCCGGATCTCTTCCAGGGCGGGGTCGGACATTTGGGAGAGAGTGTTCCGATCGGAGAGAGGCGCTCCTGGGGCTCTGTCTCGCAGCGTGCGTGAGATGATGCCAGCAGGGATTCAGGGAGCCGAGGACGGAGGCGCGCGCACAGGTCTCGACGCACGTGCACTGCGATTTCAGCGCTAGCAGAAAGAGAAAAACGTTTCATGAGCTAGTGCAACGGGCCTCGTCTTTTCTTTCCCCTGCGCGCGCCTCCCCCCGGCCCTCCGTGATTTCGGGTTCCTTTTTTTGCGGTATGGGAAGAGGACGGGAACAATCTCATACACACACACGCTGAAGGAAGAGGGGGGTGGAGAGCGCCAACCAAACACACCGCACACACACCGCACGCACACCAACCACCACCCCTCCTGGCCCTCCCAACATTTTTTCCAGGCAGCTTTCAAGATAAGAAGCGCCACGCCCAACCGCACGGCACACACACAAAAGCACCGTTCCGCATCTTCGCACGCACACACATATACCGGGGAGAAAATAAAGCACACGCCACACCACACACCCAAAAGGACGAAAGGGGGAGCAAAGGAAAAGGGAGATGCGTTTTCCAACCCGGCCCCCCAATCCTTCGTTCGTCCCTTTTTTTTATTATTTGTTTGGGGCTTTCCCGCCCACCGTGTCCGCCCCGGACAGAGCGCGCCCGGAGCTTCGCAAGGAGGCAAAAAAGAAGGCCCAAGGTTTGGGAAAAAAGAGAAAGCAAGGGGCGTCCTCGCCCCGCCTGAAGGAAGGGGCGCATCCCCCCCCCGCCCGGGCTCCGCCCCCCCCCCCCCCCCACCGCGCGCCCACGCACCAACCAACCGACCGACCGACCGGGCCCTCTCCGCCTCCACACAACGCCGGCTAGGCTACCACGCGCCGCTCCATTCTTGCTGTTTTGTGATTTGTTCTTGTTTTGGTTGGGGTCTTTTTTTGGTCGGAGTTTTTTCCAGCACGCACGCACGCACGCACGCACGCACGGGCTGCCGCCTGTCGGTCACTCCACCCCCCCCCCCCACACACTTTTGAGTGCGCTCAGGGCGGGCCGCCGGGCGCGCCGCCGCCCTCCTTGGCCGCGCCGCACCGGAAGCAGGCGGCCCGGGAGGCAAAGTTGTGGGTGTTGCACCCGCCACACATCCAGTCTCCCGGCTTCCAGTTGGGGACGGGCGCGCCGCCGCCGGGCGCGCCGCCGCCCCAGCCGGCGGGCGGCGGGCCGCCCGCGCCGGCCGGGCGGTCGGCCGCGCACTGGTAGCAGCGAGCGCGCGACGCAAAGTTGTGGCCGTGGCACGCCCCGCACTCCCAGTCTCCCGGGCGCCAGCCGTGGCCGCCGCCGCCGCCGCCGCCGCCGCCGCCGCCCATGGGCGGGGGGCCGCCGTAGCCGCCGTAGCCGGGGCCGCCGCCGCCGTAGCCGCCCGGGCCGCCGTAGCCGCCGCCCGGGCCGCCAAAGCCGCCGGGGCCGGGGCCGTAGGGGCCAGGCGGGCCGCCGTACGGGCCGGCCGGGGCGCCGTAGGGCGGGTAGCCGCCCGCGGGCGGGTAGCCGCCGCCGGCGGGCGGGTAGCCGCCGCCGGGGGGCGGGGGGCCGCCGCCGTAGGGGCCGCCGGGCGGGCCGCCGTAGCCGCCGGGGCCAGAGGGCGGGCCGCCAAACTGGCCGGGGGCGCCGCCGCCCTGGGCGCCGGGCGCGCCCGCGGGGGGGGCGCCGGCGGGGGGGGCAAAGCCTTCGCCCTGGGAGCCTGGAAGGG